>Ga0214921_10002862_pt1 | contig 27302 bp, 27 predicted proteins | sample LL1505_MetaG_FD_177992 | JGI IMG/M metagenome (GOLD analysis project Ga0214921, IMG submission 177992) | Freshwater microbial communities from Lake Lanier, Atlanta, Georgia, United States - LL-1505 | ecosystem: Environmental > Aquatic > Freshwater > Lake | place: USA: Georgia | collected... | reverse complement strand
TATTATGTAATGAAAAAGCACAAGGCAGACCACCGAAACAAGAAATTAAGGAACTAAAAGAAAATTTAACAGCATTTTACAAAGAGAATTATCAACCTTTTACCCAAAATGACCCATTAGATTATACTCATTTGAATACTGTATTAGATTATTTGAAAGAAGATGTTCTAACCATGTACGAGAATAACATTCAGTTACATTATGTAGAATATGTGGAACGATATGTAAATGCAATTTGGAAAAAGAAGTTTATTACTGAAAAAATAAGAAAGTTAGGTAAAACGAAAGCAGAAAGAGAAAGCAGAATACGAAATTTATGTAACGAATTGAGAAAAATAAAGAATGATTTATTAAGTATTGATAAGAAAGAATATACATCCAAACGCTATTATCATAATTGGATTACAGAACAGCGCAATCATGTTTTGCCAAGTAAAAAAAAGTTTGAAAAGGATAATATTTATTACGATTTGAAATGTAATCCTATGGATTATTTGCCTTCCATGATTTATATGATGAAACAAGTTGAAAATGAAAAAGAAAACAATTCCATTTCTAATATATTTCCTATGAGAAGTGAAATCACGCCCAAATACATTCGGTTGGATACAACTACACTAGTTCATTTATTATTGAGAAAGGAACAAGGAAATAAAAGTGATTATACTACAGAAGGAAACCTGAAGAAAAACGAAGATAAAATATGGAAATTCTTTTTTAGAACCGAAAGAAAATTATTTATGAAAACCGATTATTCATTCCATCATATGATATCAACAGATGGTATTGGTGTTAGTATTTTATTATTAAGAAAAGATTTGGTAGGTAAAAAATTACCCATGATGAAAACAAAAATGTCAAGGGAACTTTATATTGATGAATTAGAAGATTATAGTGAATTACAAAATAAGAAAATTGTTGGTATTGACCCTGGCAAGGAGGATTTGATATATTGTGTAGATGGAGCATCCAAAGATGCAAATCATTTTAGGTATTCACAAAATCAGCGAAGAAAAGAAACCAAAATGAAGAAATACAATAACATTATTCTTGCTATGAAATCCAGCAAAATACAAGGGAAAACAATCATAGAATATGAAACTGAATTGTCTAGTTATAATCGTAAAACCTTGAATATTGTTAAATTCAAGGAATATTTACAAGCAAAGAATAGAATAAATCATATATTGTTTGGATTTTATCATCGTGAATTGTTTCGTAAATTAAAATTTGGTAGATATATAAATACCAAACGAAATGAACAAAAAATGATAAGCAATTTCAAGAAAATATTTGGAAATTCGGACGATGTTGTCATATGTATTGGAGATTGGGAACAGAAAAAACAAATGAAATTCAAAGAACCAACATTAGGTATTGGAATGAGGACTTTATTCAGAAAAAATAATTACAAAGTGTTTTTAGTAGATGAATTTAGAAGTTCCTGTAAATGTTCCAATTGTAATGGTGGATTATGTGAGAAATTTATGGTAAGAAAAAATCCAAGACCAAATAAGGATGATATTCGGTTAGTTCATGGACTACTACGCTGTAAGAGCGGTTGTGGTTTATGGAACAGAGACCGAAATGGTTCATCCAATATCTACAAAATAGCAGAAGCAGCAATAAATAAATTAGAAAGACCAAGTTATTTATGTAGAGAAATAAAAGTAATCACCCCCTTAAACCGAGTGTGGGATAAACAAACTTTACATGGGAATGAGAAACCCAACCTTGAAAACCCTTCAATTTACACCGAAGGGGGCGGATTTAAATCTTCAAGGGTGTAAATATTCTTCTATTTTTTTGTCATTTGTTATATTTTCTAATAAAATTAATTTTGGTCTATGTGTATTAAAATTAATTCCATGTAAGCATTTTAACTCACCACCTTCAATGTCAATTTTTAAAATATCTATGTTTTTTACGTCATTTAATTCTGTTTGCAAAATAGTATTTAAGGTTTTTTGAGGAACCTTTATTTGGGTAATTTTTTTATTATCGCATTTAAATATATTTTGAATTTCTTCGCTTAATTCAATTGCCGAAAATCCAGCATTCCAACCGTTGCTTTCAACAACATTAAATTCAACTTCCTCTTTATCTGTGTCATATATAGCATAATTAAACACATTTTTTCTATGCAATTTTAACAATGGAATAGAACCAGAATTGGCTTCAAATAAATATACAGACCATCCATTTTTTTCAAAATGATAACTATTTGAAATTCGTATTGGTTCAAACGCACCCACATCTAAAAAACTCCTTTATAGCTATAATCTGGAAAATAATTACGCAGAATAGCGTCAACGTGTTTATTTTCAAGAACTTCTCCGTGAAATTGCGTATAAGGCTCCATATACTTATTATTATTATTATAAATTTGAAAATTTAAACTAATTCATTTAAAATATTTTCAATACTTGATAAAGGCTTCCATCCTAGTCCTTTCAATTTTATAGCTTCACCTCTAATATTTGTTGGTGTTGAATCAAATCCTAATTGAATGTCTTGAATTATAACGACTTCTAAACCTGTTATTTTATCAAATAAAGTATTATCCTTTCTTTCTAAATCAATTCCAGAAAGAGAATATAATTTAACAACTAAATCATAGACTTTATGACTTTCTTCATGACAAATTGAATATGAATCTCCCTTTTCTTGGGATATAATCATATGAATTGCATTCGCAACATCAGAAGCATGCAAAATATTTCTATAAGAATCCAAATTTCCAACGGTTAATGCTGTTTTATTTCCATTTTTCCAATGTTTGATATGCGATGCAATCTTGTTCAATAAAAATTGGGAACTTTTTAACGGCGATTCTGTTGTAAAAATAACACCATTTGAGAATGGTAAACCATATGTCTTTCTATAAAATTCAACAATATTGTGTCCCATCGTTTTTGCGATGGAATAAGGATGTAAATGAAACATATTATGGTCATCTTCTTTTACTTGGTAATCAATATGACCTTTGTAAATTTCGCTGCTTGATGCATTAAACAACTTTGTATTCCAATCCTTTTTATGAATAATATCGCATAAAGATGCGGTCAATAACCCGTTGCAATTTATAGTTTCAATAGGATTTTGAAATGCATATTGAGAACTTGAAATAGACGCCATGTGAACAATTATATCAGGTTTCACCATAGATAAAGTATGTTCTAAAACGTTATAATCATTCATATCAAATATAAATTTTGTAATATTTTTTTCATACTTTTTAGAGGACCGCGATATTCCATATAAATTATAATCAATAAATTTTTCTTTCACATATTGAGATATCATTCCATCACAACCTGTTATTAGAAGCTTAGGCTTTGACCCAATTATTTCAAAATGAGGAAAAGGGAAAATAAATTGACCACCTGCATTTAAAAATTCCTTTTCGCGAACAAGTATTTCTTCTCTAAAATGCCAAGGTAATACTAATAAATAATCTGGAGGACTTTCTCTCATAGTTTCTTCGCTTATAATCTCAATCCCAGTTGAAGTCATTTTTCCTACCTTATTTGGATTCCTCTCAACTGCGTATTTCATATGAGTTTCGTTTAATTCTGCGAATTGAAGGAGACAGTTGCCTTTTGTTGATGCACCATATACGTAAGCTTTTTTACCATTTGAATTAACAGTCTCAATAAAATTTTTCAAATATGATACTTGTTCTTCACATTTTGTCATGAAATCAAAATATACTTTTCCATCCATGTCCATAATACCATGTTCTCGTTCTTCTTTCAAAATTTCGTTTATTAAGGTTGTATTTTCATGATAAAGTTCACAGCTATTCTTTGCAAAATAAACTCTAAAGCTACCGCCGTTGCAATCATTAAACTTTACATCTATTATTTTGAAACCAGCCCTGTCCGCTATTTCTTTGACTTGATGTAATGCATAATATTCCAAATGTTCATGACAAATTGTGTCAATGCTATTTGTTTTAATCATTGTTAAAATATAACTTTGCTCACACGTCCATATTCCATCATCGTTCAAAATATTATATATATCTTTTGCGAATTGAACTGGGTCTGGTAGATCATAAAACATAGATATGGAACTTACTATTTTGCATTTTATAGAACCAAATGCATTTGTAAAATTGTCAAATGTAAAATAATTTGGAAGTAATTCAACCTCGCCATAATATTCTTTAAATTGTTTTCCAGTTGGATCAACTCCTATTCTACGGTATTTATTTCCATAATATTGTAACATTGTTGAATCGTTGCTACCAATATCAACAATTATTTCATTCTCTTTTAAATTTACGATTGAACATATTTCTTCTTTATATAGTTTTAAATGTTCCCGCATAGTATTACTAATTCCCGAGCGATAACCATACTCATATTCATATAACTCCGAAGATTCTGTTGTTTCACGAAGCTGGACTAACCCACATGTTTTACACATACATAACACTATAGATGTTTTGGGTGTTGAAAAATCACCATATAAAGGAAAACGTGATGTGATATATTGTTCATTTAATGAAATGACATTTTCTAAATGATCACTCTTACAAATTCGGCATTCACTTAAATAAGAAACTAACATTTATTTATATGTATTTAAAATTTGTTATTTTTAAACTAAAAACTAGACAAATATATAAAATATATAAAATATATAATTGAAATAAAAAATTATAAAAAATATAAAAATATAAAAATATAAAAATATAAAAACAGATGTCTTATGTTTATTTGCTAGAATCGTCAGATAAAGCAACCTATGTAGGTGCAACCGTGGATGTAGACCGACGACTTAGACAACATAATAAAGAGATAAGTGGTGGTGCACATGCGACTGGTGCCAAGGTCGCAAAAGGTGAAATATGGCATAGAGTTTGCTATGTAAAAGGATTCCCAGATTGGCAAGCTGCACTACAATTTGAATGGCGATGGAAACAATTGAGTAGGAAATTACCTATGAATATGGAACCTGTTGAACGTAGAAAATTAGCCCTAGAACAATTACTCTCTCTTGATAGACCAACGACAAAGGCAAAAGCATATAGTGAATGGACCGAGCCACTTGAAATTATATGGGAATGACCAAATAAAATCTATATATTATATATTATATAAATGGCAAAACGAATAAAATTTGATGATGCCACAGAAGACCAAAAAAGATGTAATCCTGGTCCTAATGTAGTATTTAACAAGAGAAAAGATGCCCCTGTTAAATTTGTTCAATATTTAACAAATTATAATAGAGAAGGTTCGCTTGGTTGTGGACCTGGTAAATATCCGATGTATAGAGATGGTAAATACTGTTGTGAAGATAATATTATGAACGACCAGGATTTATTTGATTATATAAATGGTCTTTTACAAAGTGCTACTGAGATGTCTCCATCAGTATTTCAAAGTAATAAAGATAAAATATTTTTTTTGATTGACGAATGTCGGGAACGTTTATTTGAACATAATCCTACATTAATTGATAAACTAGTAATACCAGAAGGATTTACAAATATGATTGATTGGTATATATATAATTGTGATAATGCACCAGATAGGAAAACATATAGGGAAATTCCACCTGAAATGCTTGTAGACCCCCAATATCAACGTTTAGCTGGTCGTTCTATGGATGAATATTATGCAATCAGAGAATATAGAAGAAATCTTTTGCGTGAAGCAAACAAACAATTCAGTGGACCCCCAACGCCATTCAGGCCTGGTGGAGGTCAAGAACCTTTACGTTCAGTTCCTTATATAGGTCCATCAACTGTTTTTAGACCAGGTGGAGGTCAAGACTCTTTAAAACCTCAAACACCTTTAAGGCGAGTTATGCGTCAATATCGCCTTGAAGTTCCCGATATACCCGATGAACCTATAATTCGTAATCGTAAACGTGACGAAGATGAAGATAAAGATACAGATGAACAAAATAAAACATATAGGAAATTAGGTGGAAGAAAAGGAAAAACATATAATAAAAAAAACAAGCGAAAAAAAACAACAAAAAGAAAAACAAGAATATAGAATAATAAACAAATTAAACAATATAAAATGATACCAATATATTGTATTAAAGGAAGAAAAGGAATATGAATATCTCATTCTTTAATCTATTTTTCATCATCCAGATTTTGTATATAGAGAGAAATGTCAGTTTAGGGTTAGGCCATTTTTCAAGTATGAATCATGTAAGAAAATACCATTTCTCAAAGCATAAGCCCCCCCCTGTAGAACCCATAAGGAATCCTGATTATATCCCTGAGAAGAATGAAACAATATTATGTAATAGTCCTTCTGTTGAAAAAAAGAATTTCAGTCCTTTTAAACCCAAAAGTGTTTATGAAGAGAGAATCCATAGACTCAATTCAAAAAATCAAACAGAACGTGAGTATGCACTAATGGGTGAAGACAGTTATAAAGATTATGTAGATAACATGGATTACTTGGAAGCACTATTGAATGGTGGAATAAACGCATCTGACCCACAATCATATAAAAAAGGAGAAGGACAACCTAGAAGAAAAGGTGTTAGAATCATCATAAATAAGAATATGTTCAATCAGTTTTTAAATCAAGATGAAGAAGAGGAAGATGATGATATGTTTGGTCGTGGTAAGAAGAGAGATAAGCGGTCAGATAATTTTGAAGTTGTTACAAAATATCCTTTGAAATTCAAAGATATTGGTGGCTTTGATAAAATCAAGTTGGAGCTATCTCAGTGTGTAGATTTCTTATCAAATTATACCAAATATTCCAAATATAATGTGAGGGTTCCAAAGGGACTCATTCTAGAAGGCCCACCCGGTAACGGTAAAACCTTATTAGCAAAAGCACTCGCAGGAGAAGCAAAGACTGCTTTTATAGCTGTTTCTGGCTCAGAATTTCAAGATAAATACGTAGGTGTGGGTTCGTCTAGGGTTAGGGAGCTTTTTACACTTGCGAAGAAGAATGTACCATGTATTATATTTATAGATGAGATTGATGCGATTGGTCGGAAGAGGTCAGGTGATGGTGAAACTGCGTCAAATGAAAGGGATAGTACACTGAATGAACTATTGGTTCAACTAGATGGATTCAAGAATAATACAGGTATTTTTCTAATAGGTGCGACCAATCGTGCGGACCTCTTGGACCCGGCTTTGGTGAGACCTGGACGAATTGATAAGAGGATTTATATTGGACTTCCTGATGCTGACACCAGAGAAGCTATTCTTCAAATTCATACAAAGGGGAAACCATATGATGAATCTATCATAATTAAAGATATGGTAGACTTGACGATGGGTCTATCAGCAGCACAAATAGAAAATCTATTGAACGAAGCTATGCTTAATGCTCTCAGATATGGTAGAGAAACGATGACCACACAAGATATTGATATTATTATGAATAAGATGATGGCTGGATGGCAACCAACAGACCACCAATTTACAACAGATATTATAGACCATATTGCACTTCATGAAATGGGACACGCTGTAATGGGTCTAATCGCAAAACATCATTCAAAAATGACAAAAGTGATTATCAATTTATCTTCACCAAAAAGCCCAGCATATACGGTGTTTGAGGGTTCTACATCTAGTATTTATACGAGGGAAGCTCTTTTTGAGCATTTAGCTATTTTATTGGCAGGTAGGATTGCAGAAGAAATCTTTTTTGATGTGAGTATTACGACTGGTGCGATAAATGATTTTGAAGAGGCTTTTAAACTAGCTGAAAAAATGATAGTATATTATGGTATGGGAAAACATAATATCATTTATCCTAGTTTAAGTGATAAATATAAGGAAATGATTGATAACGAAGTGGTGGATTTGATAGATGATGCAAATAATTACGCAACATTTATCCTGAAGAACTGTAAGGAACTGATGTTAGAAGGCGCAGAGATATTGAAGAGAGAAAAGATTCTTAAGGCGGATACGCTTATCGCTTTAATAGAAACGAAGTATCAAGATTTCTTTGACCTGAAGTACGTTAAATAATTTATAAGGTTGAATATAAAATAACTAGACTATAAAAAAATTGATTTTATTTTCTTATTTTAGATGATAAGTAAATTAATAGTAATAATAATGGCGCTAACGTTTACAACCGAACTTCTACAAGGATTCAACAACTTCTTCAAGAAATGCGTTCGTGGTTATCATCTGATAAACATGGACCCTATCAAGGAAGCTGTTTGGGAATCTATCAATAGTCAAGTATTGACACACTCAGGTACAACTGTCTACGAGAAAAGTAGCGGTTCTCATTCACCAGGAAGTGATATTTCAAGTAGTGTAGGAAATTTCTCAAATAAATCTGTAAAATACGAATCTCCTTCACAAGACCATTTCAACGTGAGTTCTTATAGGCTAACCACAGTTTGTTCTGCAGGTGAACCTGGACAAATAGAGGATATCGTAGCAGAAATAAATAAGAGGAAGAATTTTCAATACTATTCAATCATAGCAAGATATGAAACCCCAGAAAAAATAGACTATGATTGGATTGTTCTACCAGCCGACCATCCTTGTATGGATCCAAAAACATACGAATGGAAACCGATGATTGGTAAGCGTGGAAAAAAGAAGGATGAACAGGTAGGATGGCAAACGAATATAGTGAACGGGTCAAGTATGAGTATATCCTTCAGTATGTCTTCGCAGTTATGGATTTCCATCAATATTACTGAAGAGATGAAACAACAGTATGTTGTCGCAAAAACACAGGCAACTAAGAAAATAATGATGGACTATATTCAGCTTTCAGATAAATTTGAAGAGGGAGAATCTAAAGGAGAATCAGATTGATTTAATGGAGAATCAGATTGATTTAATGGAGAATCTAAATGATTTAATATAATATTATTTGTATTTGTTTTGATTGTTGTTTTGATTTGTGTTTTATTAAATAAATAATTGTTGAACCATTCACAGAATGGTTTTTTTTTGTTTTTATTGTTTTGTAGTTTTTTTCGGATTGGTGAAACATAATATGGAAATTCAGGATGAATTTTAGATTTATTTTTATCATATCTATAATAAATATTCATTATCAAACTCTTTTATTATATTATTAGTAATCATTATATAGATAATAAAAAATATAAAACCAGTATCAATTTTTATATTTTCTTCAATTATATATAAAAATATAAAAATGGCAAAAACGAGAAAAAACAGAAAATGTGATAAAGCCGAATTAAAAACTATAGATACTATGTACCAAAAGGTTTTTGAATTATTAGGACCAATGGTAGTATTACATGCGAATGGAAAAACAGATGATATTAAAAAATATATGATGGTGCTTGAATGTCTTAAAAATGCATTAGAATATAGATCAAAACATGTTAAAGAAAAGGATCTTAAAGTAGCTGTAAAGGAAAAATTAAAAAATGTATTAATTCTTATAGACCATGCAAAGAAAGATTTTAAATAGGAATTGAACCGTGCGAATTAATGGTAGCAGCTGCATAAATAATTCCAACTAAAAAAACAACTGTTATAATTATAGATATAAAATTAAAACTATTTCCGCTTGCACTAACATTTGGAGCACTAAACATAGATTCACCAGAACCTCCTACTAAATTCCTACTCGGTTTCACAACAACAAACAATAAAAGTAAAATTATAATAATCACTATTAGTTCTGTACTCATTTATATATTATATCAAAATAAAAATTATTTGAATCTCCAATTATATAAGAAACTAACATAAAGAAAATATCGTTATATCATATAATATAATGATATGTGCGTCAAGTGATATTGCTATTGCTATTTCTAGTTGGCAACAATATTTAACGAGTGAAGATTACGCTTATTTAATTCAATTTATAGAAAATATTAAAAATGATATTTCAAATGATAGAATGATAATTTTGGCGGGACCAAGTGGAACTGGGAAATCAACGATCGTTGAACATATTTCTTCATATTTGGGAGATGAATTATGTGGAAATTGTCCTATGTCTGGAGAACTAATTTACGACGAAACTATCAAAAAGCTAGGAATTTTTCAAGGAATTGATGAAATATCTCGTAGTAAGAAAAATAACCAAGCAATCATAAATTTTATTAAATATAAACAATCGTTCATAGCACAAACAAATCATATAGAAAGAGTAAATGCTAATCTACTTCAATATTCCAAAGTCATTATGATGACACATGTATTTTGAACCATAAATCTCTTTATTTTATTACCACAACTATAAAAAATATACCAAACCAAATCTAATCATAACAAATATGATAATTATACTTTTTTCCAAGAACAAATATTATTTTTGTTTGGTTTAGATATATATTTATTCCCATCATTGCCAACCATCGTTTTATTACAGTTTTCATTAGCAGGATATGGGGGTGATTTTCTATTTTTATATTTTTTTAGCGTTTTGCTATGATTATTTATAGCATTTTTACCAGAAACACTTTTGATTTTTTCAGTCATATTTTTACGTTGTGTTTTGTTTAGCCCTAAAGGATTTGTTTTAGTTTTTAACGCATATTTTAGATTACGTATCCAAATTGTTTTACAGCTATCTTTACAGGTTCCTTTTCCGATTGACGATAATATTTGCATAGCTCCATTATAACTTTTAATAAATGGCATATATATATTATACTTAGAATATTTTGGTTTTATAACCTTGGAGATTTACAATTAGAGAATTCTACAATCTGACCTTTTTTTATATTCAACTGTTTACAAGTACCTCCAGGTAATTCAATAACTAAATTTCCTTTGCCTGGATAATGTTTACACTCGTCTGTAACACATGGTTTACAATCATGATATATCTTTGTAATTTTTCTATCATCAATAAAAATAATATCTAATGGAACGATACAATTCTTCATCCAAAAAGACGACTCTTTTATATTATCCATATTATCCATAACAAACAATAACGCATCAAATAAACCAGTAAATTGTTTTCCCATCATACCTTGTTCTATTTCTCTAGGTGTTTTCAATAATTTCGTTTTGAATATATGATGACTTATATGTGTATTTATATACATATATAATTGTTATATTATTTTTTGTTATATTATTTTTTGTTATATTATTTTTTGTTATATTATTTTTTGTTATATTATTTTTTGTTATATTATTTTTTGTTATATTATTTTTTGTTATATTATTTTTTGTTATATTTTTTGTTTTTTATATCACAATTTTTTTTACATTTTTCCTTGTTGAATTTGTTCTTGAATAAGTTGTTTCATTTCTTCAATTTCTTTTGTTTGTGTATTAACTATTTTTGTAGCAAATCTACGAACTTTATCTGATATATTTGGTTTATCTAGTATATTTTTACTAGTAAATAACGCCATATCATGATGCTCTATCATTTCTTTCAAATAGTTGGATTCGTTCACCGATATTTGTTTTCTATATAACCATAAAAACCCTATAAAACATAAGAATAAAACAATATAATATTTTGAACTGATTGTTTTATTATGAATATCAAACATAAGAACTTCTAAAATACCCATAATAGATGCCATAACACTAGATAAGTAAACTTTACTTGTGTTATTAGTAATATTCGCAATATCGTTCGTCATAACATTTGACATAATATAATAATGTGTTAAAAACCCTGTTATTATCATATATGCGACAGAAAACTTCAAAGTCATCATTTGCATATTATACAGTTTTATATAATATATAATATATAATATACAAATATAATCGTTTTTATCTGTTTTCTATTTTCTATTTTCTATTTCCTGTTTTTTCTAGTGAAATTATGTTTTTTCTTAGATTTTGCAATAAAATTATAAATTTTTGATTGTTGATTGCATATTTTATCAACGATGTTTTGAAAATAACTACGAAATTGTTTACGCATTTTTGGTAAATCATCTATACAAATCCATCTTATTTCGGCTTTTTCAAAAATTTTTGTTTTTTTGATAATAGCAACATCTAAATGAGATTGTAAAAACCGTTGATTATTGTTATAATAATGAGGTAACGCGCTATCATAATCCATACGGAATATATGCATACGATAAGTTCCATGCTTTGAACCTCCACTATTATGGTCAATGTTATAAGTACCATTCGCTTTTAACATTCTAGATAAATCCGCATCACTCCCTAAAAATCCCGTTAACTCTTCGCCACCTTCACGTATGGCGGTTTGTAAATAAGTTTCAGAATCATCTGTGCCACCTCCAAAATCACTCCATCCAGGAGTATCACAATATTCGTGTTCTTTTCCAAATAAAAAATATAGTTTTTTTTTATGAATACAAGTTGGTAATACTCCAGCTCCCATAAATTATAACAATATTATTTTAATTGTTATAATTTTTATTTTTTTGTTTTGTTTTATTTTATTTTTGTTTTTATTTTTTGTTTTGTTTTTATTTTTTGTTTGTGTTGATTAATGATTTTTTCTAGTATATTTCCTTCTTTTAATAAATTTTCTTTTGATTGTATGCTTTTTTGATGGTTTTCTATCTTTGGCTTTATTACGAATTGTTCTTTTATGAGTCCTAACCCTAACACCCCCACCTTTTTTTGTTTTATTTTTATCTTTTGCTGAGCTATACTTAGACGCTAAGTATTCTTGGTTCTGTTCCTTGGATAGAGATAATTCATTCGGCTGATATTTTAGTCCAAATAAATCCGCAAATGCGTGTCTAATATTTTCACGACGGGTTTGACAAGATAAAGAACCTTTTTTCATCAAAGGAATATTATCTCCAGGATACAGTTCCAAATTAATGATAACAAAAAATGTCAAATTAGCATTATATATGTAATTATAACGCGTCGCTGTGTTGGATAAATCGGTTAGACTATTTGTGTTTGTAGGAAAAACTGTAGTTGTAGTTGTAGTAGTAGTAGTAGTCTTTTTTGTAGTTTTTTTACTACTACTTTTCTTTTTCTTATCGTCTTCTTCTTCGTCATCGTCTGAATCATCGTCTGAATCCTCATCTGAATCTTCTTCATCTTTCCCTTTTTTACCACTTCCTCCAGTAGCTAACTGACGTCTTGGGTTTGAAACTAGTGTCTGTCCTTTACTAACTCTATGTGTATTTGTTTCTTGGATATAATTCATATCATCTAATATACTTCTAAGTGTTCTTTCGTTAAATGAATCATTTCCACTTGCTTGATGTCTAAAAAAAGTTTCAAATATCATATAATCTATATAGCTTGGTATTTGCTCTGCTTTATAAATATATTTATTACTTTTATCAAGTTGTTGATACATAGCTTCATAGTGAACAAAACTAGTATGATATAAAAATGCAAAATCGGTAATAGATTCGGCATTAGGGATAGGTATCCCAGTAGAAATTGTATATCTATATATTCTTCTATATTGTTTTTCACCCACTTTTGTTTCCGTAAGTTCTTGTTTTACTGGCACGATTGAATAATCGGATGTTTCAACAAAAAAATCTGTGCTACCTTTATTGTTAACTGTTCCTTTTATTTTTTTTCCTCCTATGTCATCTATACTTTCTACCAACGTGCCATTCAATATACTTGTACTTGGCGCGTTATCAATCATTAAAAATTTTATTCTAAAAAAATCTTCCATGCAATAAATAGCATATTCATCACCCCAATAATATTCATAATCTCCATACTGGCCAGATAATGCTTTTAACCCTTTTTTTTTACGTTCTTCTGGCAAAGCTGGTATTTTCATTTTTTCAAAAATATCATCATCATGTAATAGTTGATTTAAATGATATTTTGAATCATTTGTATCACTACTTGCGTAACGAAGTGAATCATGTATTCTTTTTGATGGATCTTTCAATTCGTTTGTTGCGTCTAACACAGCATTTTCAATATTGGTTTTCCATATATTGTATAATGTATCAACACCTTTATCTTGCCATTCTTTTTTGTGTTTTATTAATTGGTCAACCACAAGACGTCTGAGTGATTCAACTGTATAACCACCATTCTTTAGGTCATAATAATCTTTATGTATAAATTTTTGTTTATCTGTATCCCTAGCACCTGTGTAGTCAGATGCGGTATATGAATTTAATATATATGCGATAGATAAAAAAAGACAATCACCGCCACCTCCATTCGGTACAATTCTCCATGATTCAATTGTTTTGTAATAAGCTTCTAGTTGCCTTTTTTGTTTATTTTTAATAAAACCTTTTTTATAAGCTTCATCAAAGTAATCTCTGAATTGAGTATGTAAATTTTTATCTGGATTACTAGGTGGCAGTTTTTTTGCTTCTTCGGCAGCCAATAACTCTTTTCCTTTTTTAACCTCGGCTTCTTTATTTTTTGCCTTTGTTTCAACTGCTTTTGCAATTGCTACTTTCTTTTTAGCTATATCTAATTCTCTTTGTTTTTTTTCTTTAACTTCTTTTACTTCTTGTTCAATCTCGGTTCTACTTTTAATAATGCTTTTTGAACCCGATTCCATAGCTGCTCGGTTTATAGAAGAAATTGAACTTTCAACATCACCATTCATTTCATATTTATCATCAATTGGTATAGCATTTGCGATTGGAATTGTATTTGTTTGTGCGTATGCATTAGGATAACCAGGTTGACCAGGAAAACCAGGCTGACCTGGATAACCATAATGAGTAGGACGTCCGTATTTATCTGTATAACCAAAATAAACCGGTCTATAAAATGGGTTATATCCTCTTCCATATCCTAGACCATCAGGAAATGGACTTGCATATGTTTGTAAAACACCCCTCATTTTACTAGAATTTTTAGCTTGAGATGTCCAATCTCCTTCGTACCATTCATAATTATAAACAGTAAATCTTTTACCATCTATAAAAAATGGATTTCCACTTCTAAATAGAGCATCTAAAGTGATACGAATATTATCATCTATTACGCCGGTGCTTTTGGCTTCTTCTATTGTTCTAATCGGTTGTAAACCACTTCCCAAAGTGCGCTGAATAAGACTATTAAACTGACTTTGAGTAAAAAATTGTATGTATTTTTCATCCGGGTCAAGTCCTTTTGGAATACTATTTACAACAGATGAACTAAGACGTACTAATGGATCAAAAAACACTTTATCACTGCTCATCTTAGGCACCGACATTTTGGGTGAATATTTTATTTTGGAACTACCTCTAATTCTTGTATTTATTAATATAGATAATGTATTTGGAATTTGTGTGACTGGTTCTTCCATATCTTTATCAAAATAATTTTCATCTTCTAGAAATTTCCAAAAATATTTATTAGATATTTTTTTTGGTTGTTTATCATAAGGCATCCAATCATAAGAATATTTTGGTGAATTCTTTGGATATCTAAATAACTTTTTATTTCTAACAGCATATAAAATACGTTTATAAGGATCAAAAATATCTTTATTATCATTATCCTCTAATGTTTTTTCAAATGCAAGTTTTTTATCATCAACTACGCTTGCAATCATATCATCATTTTCTTCCAAATATTCGTCTCCTTCATCTTCTTCGTCTTCATCTTCATCTTCATCTTCGTCTTCGTCTTCATTTGCTGTTTTATAACCTTTTGGGATCCATTCTTTATCTAATTCAGCGTATTCTTGATTCAAATGTTCCAATCTATCTTCGGTCTCCTGTTTGATAGCATTCAATTCATCTATAATTTTACTAGTCTTTTCATCAAAAATCTTACCATCCTTCTTGTTTTCTTTGGTGTTATCAATATAAGTTTTTATATATTTCTTATAATTAGATATGGTATCTTTTAATTTATTAATTTCACTTTTAAGACCAAAAATGACACTATTTTTTATAGTTTTATCTCCTAATTTTCGTTTTTTCAACTTATCTAATAAATCCTTTTTTTTTGTTTTCAATTCCACTTGTTTTGAATGAATAACTCTATATTGTTTCAACTCTTTGTCTATTCGTTCTATATCTTTTTTTGCTTGTTCTATTTCAGTTTTTTTATCTTTTAAATTGCCTTCTAATTCTGTTAATTTTTTGTCTGTTTCTTTTTCTTCTTGGTTAGCCTTATACTTTCTGGCTTTTTCCTCTGCTTTTATTCTTTCTTGTTCTGCTTTATTACTAGCATATTGTGCTTTTTTTGCATCTTTCTCTGCCTTTTCTGTGGCTTTTTCTGCATCTGTTTTTTTTCGTAATAAATTTTTGAATTTTGAAAAATAACCTTGTTTTGGAGGTGGTGTGCCTACTGGTGAAGAATTTGGTGAAGTATTTGGTGAAGAATTTGGTGAAGCATTTTTTGAATCATCTGGATTTATTAATGGTGGTATTTGATTTTCATTAGTAGACATTACTAATATAATAAAATATTATAACTTATATATTATAACATTTTATTAATCAAAAAATATAAATATAAAATCATTCTAAAATCAATTATTATGAACGATGATAAACAACAAGATAAACAAAATAAAGAAACAAAGAAACAAATAATATTGAAGCGAAATATGTACTATGACACTTATGATAAAGAGAGTGGTGATGGTTTTTATCCAAAACTAAGAACAACATCCGGTATTTGTAGTTGTAAAAATATAATTATTTCGTTTATATTAATAAATTACAAAAGTCAGAATGATTTTGCATGGAAACAATATGATAATTCACCAATTTATGGTTTTGATAAGTTTACAGGTAGTCAATTATTGGAATCTTTGAATAAAGAAGCAAATGCATGTGCTACAAAGATATTGAATATTGGCGCAAGGATTATTTATCCCGTGATACCAGAACAAACTACTTATAAGATTCTTGAAGATATAATAAATACTTCAAAAAAAAGAACAAAGACTTTTTGATTTATATTTTACGTTCTTTTCCAATCCATCCCCATTGAGTTCCTATCCCAATTTGCTTGATTATTATATTGTTGGGGATTTTGAACATAGTGTAATAAAGAGTTTGGGTCAATTGGTGTTGGTGGTTTTCTTGCTATTGGTTCAGATGGTTCAGATGGTTCAGATGATTCTGGTTGTCCGTTAATAGTATACCAAACCTTTTGTAATTCGTCTGATAATGGTTCTTTATTGTGCATTTTTACTAAAAATTTGAACAATCTTCGTTTGCCTTGTTTTTCACCTAATTTGTACCATTTTATTATTTCTTCTTTGTTATCTCGCCAAAATAGATTATAATTTCTTAAAAGATAACAATTAAGACGTAAATCAGTTGCAACTTTTTTATTTATTTTATATAATTCAAATATAAAGTTTTTTTCATCGGTTTCTGGTCCAAAAAAACCATCAGGATCTGCATAGGTGTCTAAATAATACGTCTTAGCTGAATCACCACGACGCCATGAATTATTTCGGACACTTGGTTCAATTCCGCTACATTTTGGTATTATAGATTTCCATCTAAATTCTGGTAACATTGATTTAGTTGTCCATTCATCAATTCCAAGTTTGCTTTTAATTTTCTCTGTAAATTGCCCACCTCTTCTTCTAGTATTTTTTTTATATTTATTTATCTTTTTCTTATTGCTACCTCTTGTCTTATTATGACTTTTCCTAGTTGTTCTTTTTATTTTTCTTCCCCCCTTTCTAGTTCTTCTTTTTCTACCACCAAAAACAGAATTTAAATCGTTGAAATTCTTGTAATTAATCTCAGATGGTCTATCAATCAAAGCATTCCTGTTGCTATTATCATATATAGATAAACGGTCGTTTCCATAAACAGCATTTCTACCCTGTTCTAATTCACCGGCCAACCATTCATGTGCCTTTGTCAAATCATTTATATCTTCTTCATCTTGTAATAGTTCCATTAACCCGTTCCTTTCTAAAATTTGTTTTCCAATCTCATAACCTTTATGATTTTTATTATAGCATCTAATTAATTTTTTAATTTTTTCTTCTTGTAATGGGCAATCTGGGTTATTCACAGCCTCGCTAAAATGTAATATACTTGAGTCACAATCATTCAACCCATCACAATTTTCTTTTATCATTTCATTCTCGGACATTTATTTTATTTTATTTTATATTATATAAATATTTTATATAATATAAATTATATATTAAAAAGGAGCATTATCATCTTTTTTAAATTTCAATAATCCAACCAATTTTTTTGTAGCAAAGAGATATGCGAGGTATCCTGTTATTGCGCCAACAATAGCTCCAACTATTACTTGTGAAATAGTATGATTCTTATATTTAACGCGTTGAAACATAGTATTAATAGAAATTATTAGATAAATGAAAGAAATGTATGGATCTTTTAACGCAAAAAAGATAAAAGCTGTTGAATAAAATACACCAGTTGCATGACCAGAAGGCATACCATATTTATCAAAACTAACTCGTTTACCATGTGCGATGGAAGCATTATATATACTTAGGTCTTCAGATGGTCTAGGTTCTTTAATTATATATTTCAATATACAATTCATAATACAACTTATTATTAGCCCAAAAATATAAGTAGATAATAATGTCGCTTTATTTATCAATAAAAAAATAGATAAGATTAATAATATTACGGGTCCTAAATAGCCTATATAATCAATCTTTTCTGTAATCTGTTTTGTAATTTGATTTATAATATTTGACTCCATATTATATATTATATATCATAATAAAATATATATAATATAGTTTGACTTTTTATTTTTTTTGACTTTGACTTTGACTTTAATATTGGTATAAGTTTTCACTGATGATAGTAACACACCAATCACATCCATTCAGATTCACAATATTTCCCTTATCATCTAATAATTTAACCCTAAGACGACTAATATTTACAGGTCCAAAATAAGTTCTTTTATTATCCTGCATAGAACCGCCAAATTCAACATTCATATCTCCTATTTTACTAGTACCTAATTTAATAGGAAGGATTGCGAATGTATCTGAAACAACAGGTGCTTTTAATTTATAATTATAAGTCCTCTGATTGTTTTTAATGATTTCATTCACACTATAAATCTGTGCTTGTGTAAGTGTTCTTGGTGCACTTGGTAGAATATGTTGTGTAGAGGTATGAGTTACATCTAACTTATCAACGATTAATGTTCCAGCATCTTCATCATTCTGTAAAGCTAAACTATTAAAATTAACATTTGAACCATTCGGATTGGGTGGTATGCATTCATAACAAGATGGTAAATAGTAATTTGGTAATTTTACAAATTTGGACATTTCAGTAATACCTATCAAACCATTATTAATATGATTTTGATTTAAATCATCAATTACTAATATAAAATATTTAGGTCCATATAAATCAATAATTGCGACTGCTTGGTTACCATTTTTATTAATGTTTTGAACAGGAACACGATAACCAAGTATCCAACCTAATGTATTATTAATATTCATATTTGGGCTACAGTAAAATCCACACGATAAGTCATCATTCACATCAAAAAATGTAATGATAGATGTTTCATCAATGGTTAGATCGTTATATTTAGCACCATATAAATTGAGTATCATTTTACCACTTACGGGATTGATATAAATGGGGGGCGCTAATTCTCCTGGAGTATGTGGTATATCTGGAATAGGTTGAATTCCACTCAAATCTATTCCTTCTGATATCATACTATTAATTAATGCATCAACTATAGTAGTTGTATTATAATTGCCAGATTCTAAAGAAACTTGAACACTTGTTATCGTAACATTATTATAGTCGTCTAAATTACGTGTGTAAATAGAAATCCAAAAACAGGTATTACCATAGTTTTTATCTATATTGTACCAAGTGAAAGGTATAGAGAATGAATATAACCTTAAAGAAAGTACATTTATTAAAGGTTCAGATAAATCTAATGTGTAATCGCATGCATTTTCACTTGAATTAGAGGATTGACGATATTGACTATCTAAAACAATTATTCTTGATGTAATATTTTTAAGATTGGGATTTAATACATCTTGTGCGACATCAACGTTGAAGTTATTTGAAACACCTAATTGTTCACGATTCATAGGAACATGATTATCATTAAATACACCAATTTTTTGTTTTCTTTCTGTTATTTTGTTTTTTTGAATTGGATCTTTTTGTTTCAAAGCTTCATTTTGAAACCAATCTGTGCTTTGTTTTTTTGCAGAATTTATCTCTACAGTTTTTGAATCATCATCATCTTTATCTTCATCTTCATCTTCATCTAGATTATTGTTGTATAATTGTTCAGAATAGTCAATTAAAACATATTTCATGTCATAAAAAAAATCAACCATTTGTTTATTTTTTTCTTTTTCAAATTTTTGAATATACACATCTGTTTTTTTTATAATTTCATTTGGGTAAGGTTTATCCAAATCAAGTATTGTTAGTAATTCAGAAATAGTATAATGTTCTATATTTGTATCTATCTTATTTGAATTCATTTGTGACATATTTTATATTATATGATTATTTTATTATATGATTATTTTATTATATGATTATTTTATAATTTAAATAATTTACGTTTAAATCTAATTTTCGCATAAATTATTCATTTTTTCAAATTGGTCAAAGTCATTTTGATTTAAACAATTTTCGTCCTTACGAAAATGATTTTTGAATATTGTTTTTAACTCAGTAATCAAATCTATTCCATCAAAACTTGAATGTTTTAATAATTTTTCAGGAACACTAGTAATTCCTGAACCGCGTTTTAAATGAGTTTTTCCTTTGAAAAGAATATATTCAAATGCATTTACTAATGTTGAATTGAAGCGATATAATTCATCTCTATTTATTCTATAGTTACTTTTATAAACATATCTATTATAATTTCTCTCATCATAAACAAAATGTTTTTTAGATTGGTAAAAATTTTTAATAAGTCCGATTCCTTCTATTTTATTAGAAGTATTATTCATTTCTAAAACAAATACTAATGAATTAAAAGGGATCTTAGATGATAACTGAAGTGGTGCACAGTAAATACATCCTTCAAACATTTTTCTTTCCCTATATGAAGAGTTTTCGTTCCATGTTTGCTGGTTAAATCTAGTAGATGCGACCGTAATCATTCAATAAGTTCAGTCAAAATGATTCTAAGTTATGTTTTAAATGAAATGAAAAATAAATAAAAAATACATGTCAATTTTTATTTAAATAATAAAATAAATAATAAAATAACATGGAGTCAACGACATTCACAACTATTTCAAAAAAATTTAATAATAAACGTTTAAAACGTATTGTGAATGTTTATCAACTTAAATATAAAAATAGTATAGCACAAGGGTTTGGTGATTATATTCGTGGTTGTTTTTGTTTAATGCAAATTTGTGCGTTATTAGGGTTAGAATTTGATATGAATTTATCAAATCACCCTATTTCAAAATATTTATATTCAGAGGAAGAAGGAGAGAAGAGAGAAAAATCAGAATATATAAATTATTCGGAAATTTCAAGATATGAAGATGTCAATTATATTCCTATTAATTCAAAAGTTTATACAAAAGATTCATTCCGTTTCTTAGAAGGGTTTGTAAATAATTTAAATTCTTATAAAGCAGGAGATACTTTTTATATATTCTGTCATAGTTTCCCCATATTTGAAACGCAAGAAATAGGTCGTAAATTTGTTCTTAATAAACTATTACCTAATAGTTCTATGCAACTAAATATACAATCAACGCTTATGAAACTTGAACTTACTCCGAAACGATTTGCAGTTATACATATAAGGTCTGGTGATAAATACTTAATTAAAAATAATAATTTGAATTCGCTAGTTATAAAAAAAATAATGAATATATTATCAAAAAACATGAAACCAGGAACAAAATATTTAATATTAAGTGATAATAACCAAATAAAATTATTATTAAAAAAGGTATTTCCACAAATTGTAATTAGAATGACAAGAATAACTCACTTAGGAGAATCAACTAACTCATCAGATGATTCAATAATGGATACTTTATTAGATTTTTATTTAATGTCAAATGCATTTCAAATAATTAGTTTTTCACCTTATAATTGGGGTTCGGGATTTAGTAAATGGTGTAGTGTATTATATAAAATACCTTATCTACAGTTTCAAGTATTGGATAAATTATCTTAAAAAGATAATTGAAATCTATTACTTATTCTGTTTCTCATATTTTTATTTTTAGAACCTACATAATAGTTATGGCTACCGTGAAAGTATTTTATTTTTTCAAATCTATAGTATTGTTCAGGGTCGCAAAAATAAAACAAAGCTTCACCCCATAAAGGTAAATCTCCCCATCTAAATATATAAATGAAATTAGAATCTTTTATCTTTTGAATATAGTTTTGAATGAGTCTATTTTCTCTCAAAATTTTAAGATTAAGACCAAAAACATTAGTATAAGGTCCTGATGGAATATGATTGAATATAGGTTTATTTGCGTTTTTATGAATATGTTCTCCTATAAATTTTTTTGTATAATTATTCAAACCATAAGTTACAAAATCTTTGTCTCTAGTCCATTCACCATAAACGACTGATTTATTTTGCAAAACAAAAAACAATTCTGGAATATTAAAATCTATAATACAATCTTCATCTATTCTTAAAATCATATCGTATTCTTTTACATAATTCCAAAAGTCTACGAACCAAAAAGAGCACATATGACGATAATTCAATCCGAAAGATTTAGTTGGTTCAAAAAATGATATGGTTTTTTTGTCATCTTTAAATGCATGTTCTTTAATATAAATAAATTTTATATTAAGAAGGGGTGTAAATTTTGAAATGAATTGTTGATGCGACACTAAAATATTACCTTCATGAAAAATAAGTATATCAATTTTATTGAACATATTTCCCATTTTTTTAACAATTGAAATATTACGTTGAATAAGAGTATTATATTGTTGTAAATTATTGTAACCACGCGTTAAAACTACAACCGCTGTTTTATTCCATTCTATCTGGATTTTTTCTTCTATCTTTTGTTTTTGTTCTACTATATTCTTTTGTTGGTTCTCCATATAAATTATATATTTTATAAAATACATAATTTTACTTATAATTCCGTATACCATGAAAGTTATACCAAAATTTCTTTCACTTTATCTTCCAGACACTGATATCTAGATTTATGTAATTGTTCAACCAAAATAGACCAAGGTGTACAACCTTGAAGTGCTTCTATTCCTTTTTCACAGAAAAAATTCAATAGATTGGGACTAAATCCTGACATCATACTAACATTGGGCTGTGTTGAAAGACATGGAAAACCATTCGTAGAACGTAAATTCCAAAATAGAATATGCGGTGGCTTAAAGGGTTTTCCCCAAATACGAACACCTGTTTCAGCATATTTTTGTTCCATAACAGAGTAAAAAGAATCCATATTCAATTGGTTAGAGTCATGAGCTTGGTCAATCTGCATGTCAGATAAAATAGCAAGAGTTATTCCTTCTACTTGGTCAGGTGTTAATTTCTTTTCTATAATTGAATCAAGAATACGGTCAAATGCTAGGTAAAAGTTGGTTGAATAACCCACCTCACCAGTCTGTAAAACACGAATCATATCAACAAAATTATCACATCCATCAAAATTATGCCAAGTGGGATTAGTACTAAAAGACATGACACGTTTTCCAAGTATAGATTTTTCAGCAATTCGGCATCCAAGCGCCATAGCAACATCGCGTGGTTCTCCATCCATGGAACCAGAGAAATCCAGCATAGCAATCATAGGGCAAAGTGCGTTTGTCTGATTAGAATTATCGCGCCACTGTGTATTCAATAAATCTATTTCAAGCTGAACATCTGGTGAAGGATTTCCATTTGGTGATTTTGCGATAAGGTCAAATGCTTGAACAGTAAAACTATTAATACCGATGCGTTTTCCTTTTATAGTAATTTCACCATTCATAGCTTTCTTTATGTGTTCGGAGAAGTTATTAGCACATTCAATTCGGTCTTCTTTGATAGACCGTTGTGAACCATCTTTATTTCTATTTAAAAAAGCTGTTTTTTGTTTTGAAATGGTAATAGAAGTAGTCATACTATGGTCTATTTTAGACCAAGTTCCCTGACACTGATGAATTTGCACAGTATCAAGTTTACGATTCAAATTGGCGATCAATTTACGGAATGACATTTTGCATTTTGTAATAGCACGGTCGCGTTGTGTTACGGTTTTAGCAGTATCCATATAATCTCTGAAATAAATTGTAGAAAGCTCATCAAAAATCCAACCAAAACGCTTAGACTTTGCACGAGGGACCCATTTTGCGGCCAAACTCTTAATACCATCTGTTACCGCATCTAGTTTAATTTGACTTAGAATTAGATGATATGCGTATTGAATAAGGGGGTCTGATTTATGCATACCATTATTTTTACAATAATTACAAAAATATTTAATATCTTTCCAGGAACCATATGGGTGTCCATTTTCTTCATCTATTACAAATCTTGAAAGAGCATACTTTGCTAAATCAGGATAAAATTCATTCCATACAAAAATTTGCATATATGCTAGAGCATATTCTCCTTTACCTTCAATTATATCGCGTGTATGACCAATTATTTTATATAAGACGATAGTCAATTCAATAATTTTTTCTTTGCAAATTGTTGAGTTATCGTATCCCACATCCGTATCTAAATGGCTTTTCAAATTACGCAATAGTTGTCTAAGAATTTGTGCATATGTTGAAATCTTATCTGAATCGCATCTTGTAAATTGAAAGTTTAATTGAATAATTTTTTCCTTCAAATCTGTAGACCAAGCATATTCAATATGCCCCTTTTCGCCGGTCTGCATTCTTGTTTCCGTATAAGTATCAATTGCATTTATGAGTGCTGCCATATTGAATACGACGATGTTTGTTATTATAATAATACCATCATCTTTAAGTCTTTTTGCGATATGTTTTACGTTTTTTATAATTGCTATTATTTTTGTTATGAATATAAATTTTTTTTGTTAAAGTCATATTGTTTTTATGAAATGTTTTTTCATAAAATATAATAATAATTTCGTTCAAATCTTGAAACATATAAATAGTTTTATTAAGTGGAATAATATCAATACTTTTAATGAGTGTTAAAAAGTTTGATTCATCATGCGTTGTTGTTTTTCTCTCTTTTGCATAAAAGGGAATATCCGAAGGTTCAATATCAAAATTATATTTTAAGATTGATAGAACGGAATATGATTTATCTTTGAAACAACTATTTTTTTTTATTATTTCAACAATTTCTTCTCTTGAAACATGATTGGTTTGTTTTAATATTATGGTTTCTTCTTTAGTTCCACCTATGTCGTTATCTTTATTAACATAAACATAGGTGCATTTTATATTAGTTATATTTTCTTTATAAAACATTTTATATTGTTCATCTAAAGTTTCAAATTCTTCTATCCATTCGGTGTCTAAATCCATAATGTTTTCATTATCCATGTATTTATCTGTTTCCATATTGAATTATATTAGTAAATATTCATATAATTCAATTCATTTTTTAACGTTTTAAAATGACTCGTCATAATCTTCATAGTCTTCATAATTTTGAAAATCTTCCAGATGTTCAAACTCTTCAAACTCTTCAGATTCTTCATTTTCTATAAATGAATCAATTGGTATCTTATATACTCTATCATATTCACCAAAACCATATAATTCATCATAATAATTTTTATAATTATCCCATTTATCAATTAATAAATTAAATGTTCTAGAAGCCATAGAATGATAATCTTTTCTTTTTTTAGTTTTATTTTTTAAATGTCCATCTATTACTATTTTATTATCAATCATTCTGTATATTGTCCAACCTTTCGGGATTAAATTTTCATAAGAATCCCCTCTTTTTATATTTTCTTTTAAAGATGCTTCTTTGAAATTTAAGTCTTTAAATTGTTCAATTGTACATGTGTTTTCTTGTTTATAATTTTTTTCCAATTCGGGAAAATCTGATTCCTTAATATCAAATATTTCGTTTGTATTTATTTTTGTTTTGAATATATATTTAATATTATTTTTATTGTCTTTTGCGTTTTTGTTATCTTTTGCGTTTTTGTTATCTTTTCTATCTTGTTTCTGTATTTTAAAAATATTAGACATAGACATAATTGTTAAAAGTGGATTTTTGTGTTTTACGTTTATATTTTTTTTATCTTTAAGCGTTTATTAGATTTTTAAATATATAATATATAATATATAATAATCAATAACAAGTGCTTAAAGATATATATTTACTATAATATGTCTCCTAATAGCAATCCTACATTTTTTGTATAGAGTTGATTGATTAAATTATCATGTTTTGGTTATAAATATATACAGGAGACAGCACTTAAAATATAAAAAACATAAAAAATATAAAAAATATAAAAAATATAAAAAACATAAAAAATATAAAAAACATAAAAAACATAAAAAATTAATTTATACCCACGATGAAGATTTTAAACCACACATATTTGGTGTGCTTTGGGTTTCATTTTATTGAACATTGACGGACTTCGTAGAAGTTTTATATGTTGCAACGAATTGAAACATTCGGTGGTATAATCTTTTTTATAAAATGTTTATTTTTGGCTTAAACATTTTATACATATATATTATAATAACAATAACAATATGAGCGAAAATAGTAACAATAATCATTTACAAAGATTGTTAGAAGAAATAAATCATTTTAATACATATAATGATTATTTTTTTCCAACGCCATTATATAATCATTACAATACACAAGAACCAATCAATAGAGTTTTGACCGAAAGTTTATATGATAGAAATCCTATCAAGTATGTAATAACAGAAGAGGTAAAAAATAGTTTGGTTCCTATAAAATTTAAAGATGCTATTGAAAAGGAAAATAATGAAAAATGTTCAATTACTGTTGAAACATTTAAAGACGAAGATGAAATAATACAATTACCATGTAATCACTGTTTTTTTGTGGAACCAATAATGAAATGGTTGACAGAAGATAGTTGCGAATGTCCTATTTGTAGATATAAATTTGAAAGTATTGAAAAAAAAGTAGAAGAACCTACAGAAGAATCTATACCCAATTCTACTTTTTACGATGATATTGATGATATTGATGATATTGATGATATTGATATAGATGAACCATATTATTATATAAATAGTAATCATAATATGTTATTTTCTCAAATGATTCATAGTATATTTTCAGATTTTTATGGAACAGATAATGCGTCAAATATAGCAACATATTATTCAGTTGAACATCCAACACCTATGGTATCGCGAACAACATCGCCATCTTTATCCGATTTAGATTAGATTAATAGATTAGATTAATAGATTAGATTAATAGATTAGATTAATAGATTAGATTAATAGATTAGATTAATAGATTAGATTAATAGATTAGATTAATAGATTAGATTAATAGATTAGAT
>Ga0214921_10002861_pt1 | contig 27314 bp, 23 predicted proteins | sample LL1505_MetaG_FD_177992 | JGI IMG/M metagenome (GOLD analysis project Ga0214921, IMG submission 177992) | Freshwater microbial communities from Lake Lanier, Atlanta, Georgia, United States - LL-1505 | ecosystem: Environmental > Aquatic > Freshwater > Lake | place: USA: Georgia | collected... | reverse complement strand
TGTGAACAATCGCTTTTTTCTGCTGGTCATATGCTCAATCTGCTTGAACACGATCTCCGCACAATCATTGATCAAAAAGGAGACCGCAAAACTCCTTGTTCAACAACAAGACAGCCTTGCCAGTTATGGGCAACAAATGGTTGGTTCTACTGATGCGGCCACAAGGTTCAGGTCGGATAGTTTTTTTACCAGAATACTGGTCAGGTCTTTAAAAACAGTAAATTCATTTCAATTTCCGTTTGACTCGCTGACAACTATTTCAAGAATATACGCACCCGACAGTGCTTTCAGAATATTTACCTGGCAAGTCAGCAGGGACGAAAATCTACACAGAAGACATGGTGCCATTCAAATGAAAACCAATGACGGAAGTTTAAAGTTATTTCCATTGATTGACCGAAGTTTTCTCATCAATGACCAAAAGGATACTGTAACAAATCACGAATGGTGGATTGGAGCCATTTATTACAAGATCCTGATGCATGAATTCAACAAGAAAAAATATTACACGCTATTGGGATATGATGAAAACTCCATCAGAAGTACCAAGAAAAGGATCGAGGTACTGCATTTTAATGATGATGGACAGCCGGTTTTCGGTGGCTCATTTTTCAGCTTTGCAAAAGATACAGTACCCCAAAAAGATCAATCCAGGTTTTGGATTGAATACAAGAAAAACGGCAATGGCAGGGTGATTTATGATGAAGAGATGGGAATGATCATGTATGACCATCTCATCTCAGAGACAAATGAACCTGCCAAAAAATTCACTTATGTTCCAGATGGAGATTATGAAGCCTTCAAATGGGTCAATGGGAAATGGCTGCATGTAGAAAAAGTATTTACTTTCAAATTATTGGATGGTCAGGCACCCGTAGAAAAACCACTGAATGAAATTAAATTGAAACCAGTCAAAAAAGGTTAATCATCGAGTTTCAACACAGCAAGGAAGGCTTCTTGAGGTACTTCAACATTTCCTATCTGTCGCATCCTTTTCTTGCCTTCTTTTTGTTTTTCAAGCAATTTCCGCTTGCGGCTGATATCACCACCATAACATTTGGCAGTTACATCCTTTCTCATGGCGGAAATGTTTTCCCTCGCAACCACTTTGGCACCAATAGCAGCTTGAATGGCAATCTGGAATTGTTGACGTGGCAACAACTCTTTCAATTTTTCGCAAAGTTTCCTTCCAAACTCCTGGGCACGGCTGCGGTGGATCAATGCAGAAAGGGCATCCACTTTTTCACCGTTCAGGAGAATGTCCATTTTTACAATATCACTTTCCCTGTATTCGATAGGTACATAATCGAATGAAGCATATCCCCTGGTCTGGCTTTTCAGTTTGTCATAAAAGTCAAATACAATCTCGGTAAGGGGCATTTCAAAAATCAACTCTACACGGGTCTGTGTCAGGTAACTCTGGTTGATCAACATGCCTCGTTTGCCGAGGCAAAGTGTCATGATATTGCCGATATATTCCGGTTTTGTGATGATTTGGGCTTTGATGAAGGGTTCATCAATATTGTTCATTTGCGTAGGATCCGGCATTTCACTGGGGTTGTTTACCCTAATGATATCACCCTTGGTGCTGTAGGCAATGAAGCTTACGTTTGGAACAGTAGTGATTACCGTCTGGTTGAATTCCCTTTCCAAACGCTCCTGGATGATTTCCATGTGAAGCAAACCAAGGAAACCACATCGGAAGCCAAATCCGAGTGCCTGTGAGGTTTCAAGCTCATAGGTGAGGGATGCATCGTTCAATTGCAACTTGTCCATGCATTCCCTGAGCTCTTCAAAATCTTCTGTCAATACCGGGTATATTCCTGCAAAAACCATTGGTTTAACCTCAGAAAAACCTTTGATCATGGGGGCAGGATTGATGGCATTGACGATGGTATCGCCAACCTTTACTTCCTTGGCATTCTTGATTCCTGTAATCAGGTAACCTACATCGCCACATTGAACTTTTTTCTGCTCCTGCATGGTCAACTTCAAGATACCTACTTCATCAGCAACATAGTCTTGGTCTGTAGAGATGAATTTGATTTTCTCACCTTTGGTAATGCTACCATTCATGATGCGGTAGTAAACAATGATTCCTCTGAACGAATTGAATACGCTGTCAAAAATAAGGGCCTGCAGTGGCGCATCAGGATCACCTTTAGGGTAAGGAATCCTATTAACGATAGCATCAAGAATTCCTTCGATACCGATTCCTGTTCTTCCGCTGGCCAACAAAATATCTTCTGATTTACAACCAATCAATTCAATAATTTGATCCTTTACTTCTTCAATCATGGCTCCATCCATATCGATCTTGTTGATCACAGGAATGATTTCAAGATTATTGTCTACAGCCAGATAAAGGTTGGATATTGTTTGTGCCTGAATGCCTTGTGTAGCATCTACCAGCAAGAGTGCTCCTTCGCAGGCTGCAAGCGCGCGGCTTACCTCATAACTGAAGTCTACATGTCCGGGTGTGTCAATGAGGTTAAGGATATATTCTATACCATCCGTATGCTTGTAGTTGATTTGGATGGCATGGCTTTTGATGGTTATTCCCTTCTCTCTCTCAAGGTCCATGTCATCGAGCACTTGGTCCATCATTTCCCTGTCACTGATGGTATTGGTGGTTTGAAGCAAGCGATCCGCCAAAGTGGATTTACCATGATCAATATGCGCAATGATGCAGAAATTCCTGATTTTTTTCATCGAATGGGTTCAGCTGTAAAACGATTAGTAATCCTGTTTATTGAGATGTGCAAAGTTAGTCATTTTAAGCGTCCTTAAATCCTGGAATATCATTGCTAATAATAATCTGTTGCGATAAAGTGGCTGTATCAACAACCGACTTGATTATTTTAAAGCCTTGATTATTTGAATGAATTCAGTGGCAATTAATGAAGCACCTCCTACCAGGCCTCCATCAACGTCAGCTTGTGAAAAAATTTCATTGGCATTTGCACCTTTCACACTTCCGCCATAAAGGATTGAGATTTTGGCTGCAACATCGTCACCAAATTGATTTGACAATACAGACCTGATATGGGCATGCATTTCTTGTGCCTGTGCAGCTGTGGCGGTTTTACCGGTACCTATAGCCCAAATGGGTTCATAAGCAATAACGACTTTTTGAATGGCTTCGCGATCAAGGTGAAACAAGGACTCATTCAATTGAACAGCCACATAATCATTTTGAATGGCATCTTCCCTGATGGCAAGTGGTTCACCACAACAGAATATTGGGGTAATGCCTTTTGATAGACAACGGTCAACTTTTTCAGCCAACAGTTGATTGGATTCAGAAAAATATTCTCTTCTTTCGCTATGACCTACTATACAATAATGGATATTGATTGATGCCAGCATATCTACAGAAACCTCACCCGTGAAAGCTCCTGATGTTTTGTTGTGGCAATTTTGGGCTGCAACAAACAAATTGGATTTATTTCGCACTTGTTGATCAGCATAGATCAAATATGGAAAAGGAATTGCAAATATTACAGATTGATTATCATTTACTTGTATATCTGAACTGACAATTTGATTGAGAAGTTCTGTTCCTTCTTCCAGGGTGTTGTTCATCTTCCAATTGGCTGCTGCAATCTGTTTTCTCATTGTTGAATGGTTTTAAGGTAATATGTTTTGATTGATTCAAGTATTGATGCAGTTGGCTCTTTTCCCTTCATGGTCATCCAGCGCTTTACCTCTTCCAATAGCTTATCGAGGTCATAGTGCTGTTCCATACCCCATTGAAATGGAGCAATGAATTTGGGAAGCAGTGCATCAGGGGCAAAAACATTTGAAAATCCACCAATCACTGTTCCACTGTTGAATGAAGTATTGATGGCAGTTTTTACATGGTCACCCATGAGGATACCTGCTTTTTTGCCAGCTTTGATATAGGATGATGAATCCATGTTCCAAGCTTTCAATTCACCCGCAGTATTTTTAAGATTGGAGCAACTGGTTCCAGCGCCCATATTACACCATTCACCAATATAGCTATCTCCAAGATAACCATGATGTCCCTTGTTCGAGTAGGATTGAAAAATGGTATTTTTTATCTCCCCTCCCACTATGCAATCATTCCCTATATTGGTTCCTGCATACAAGGTGGCACCCATTTTAACCACCGTTCTTTTTCCAATATAAAGAGGTCCTCTGAGCATTGCACCTTGCATGATGCAGGCGTCTTCATCAATCATTATAGGACCTTCATCAGTATTGAAAAAACAATGCTCTAAATGGGAAGTTGGATGCACATAAAAAGAATGGATACCGGCTTTTGAAACCTGCTCCAAAACAGGATCGCAATTAAAACTTGATTTTAGCAGTTGAATATCCTCCAAAACCAATGATGCATTGTATTGGATAATGTCCCAAGGGGTTTTAAGTTCAAAAAATGAAGCAACCGGTGCTGTTTTTTCATCAAACATGGAGTTGATGTCCAGCGAGATTTTGGGAACAAAGTTAGCATTCCAGGTCATATCTGCAGATGCAGATACGTCTTCTGCAATGATTTCGAGGTCAACGTTTTGAGACAAAGCCAGTGTCTTCCATTTTTCTGCAACTGTTAAAATTCCCACCCTCAGATCGATAAATGGTCTTGTGAGGGTAAGGGGAAAGAAATCCTTTTGAAAATCGCTGTATTGTAAAAGGAGTTTGGGCATGTTGTTAGAACAAAGCTACAACCTTGAAGGGAAAAGAAAAACCCTCCTTTTGGAGGGTTTTGAAATTACTTCTTTGCGTATTTCTTTTTGAACTTGTCGATTCTACCTGCTGTGTCTACCAGTATGTTTTGACCGGTAAAGAAGGGATGAGAAGTATTGGAGATCTCAAGCTTAATAACAGGATATTCGTTACCGTCTTCCCATTTGATCATTTCTTTGGATTGGGCAGATGAGCGGGTCAGGAATGTTGTACCATTACTCATGTCTTTGAAAACTACGAATCTGTAATTGTCTGGATGGATACCTTGTTTCATTGTATTGATTTTTTAGGCTGCATGGATTTGGCCATGGCATTTATGAAGGTGCAAATATAGTGTTTTTTTGGGGAAAAATAAGTTTGACTTAAATTAACTCCTCATGTTTTCAAACTGGAGGGGCAAATCCAGGTCAGCAGTCTTGCAAACTTGCATAACAGCCTGAAGATCATCGATTTTTTTGCCAGTAACCCTCAAAATATCATCCATGATCTGCGACTGCACTTTAAGCCCTGAATCTTTGATTAATTTATTGATTTTTTTGGCATCCTCCTGCTTTAATCCATTTTTTACAACGATATCCTGTTTTACGGTCTTGCCGCTTTGGTAGGCATCTTTGGACATATCAAAGGCATGTGGTGAGATGCCCTGCTTGTTGGCACGATTGATAAGGATTTCAACAAGCTGACGCATTTTCATGTCATCTGAAGTTTCAAGGGCAATCTTCATGTCTTTTTTGTTGAAATCAATTTCAACAACAGCATCTTTAAAGTCGAATCTGTTGACGACCTCTTTCTTGGTTACATTCACAGCGTTATCAAGCAACTGGGGGTCTACTTTACTCAGGATATCAAATGATGGCATAGGTTGTCTATTTAGTGTTTAAGGTATATTTCCGTCCTGAATCGACCCATAACCAGGCTCCAAACAAGAAAAGCAATACGGATATAAGTTCTGCCTGTGTGGGATGCATGCCCAATAGGTCATAGGTTGAGTTGACACGTATTTTTTCGATGAGAAAACGTTCAATTCCATTCAACATCAAATAAAGCCCAAACATCCTGCCAGGAGCAATAATTCTTTTCCTCATTGACCAGAGCAAAATGAATAGCAAACTTGAAGCAATGATTTCATATAAAGTCGTAGGGAAAACAGGTGGACTGAGCTGGGCACAATAATTACCCGTGCAATCCTTCATGGGAACTCCTACCGCATTTACATTGTGGGGGAAATTGTATGCCCAAAACCAATTCGGCAGAAAGGAAGAACCCTGAAAGGAAGCATGAGGAATATTGTCTATGCTGCCGTATTCTGCAACAAGTTGCCTCGTATACTCAGGATATTGCAAGAGGGATTTATCAAAATCGCCTGGGGATGCCAATTCTATTTTATTGGCTTCACTAACTTTATAAGCACTGTTGAAAATTCCCCAGTCTCCATCACCGGAAAAATGACAACCCATCCTGCCGATGGCATAGGCAATCATCAAGGCAGGTGCGGCTGAATCAATCAAATGCCGGGTACCTATCTTTTTGCTTCTGGCAAATAGAATAACAGATGTGGCTGCTACAATCAAACCACCATAAAAAGTCAATCCACTGGGCGCAAGCAAATTACCGATTGGATCCTGGATAAACCTGTCCCAATTTTCCAAGTTGTCAAAAATTTTTGCGCCTATGAATCCGGAAATTGCAGCATAAACGGTAATATCACCAACCCTTTCGTGGGGATAAACTTTCACTTTTCTCTCCTCAGGTTTTGCCAAAGATTCTTTTTTCTTTTCATGGTATTTTAACCAGGAAAAAAGCCCTCCCAGGAGCAATCCTCCGACAAGGCTACCTTTTGAGGAAAATATGTAATCCTGTGGGTTAACCTGACTATCATTGAGGAAAATACCCAAAATTTTATATCCGACGATGAACCCGAAAACCAAATTGAACAACAATTCTACCTTGCCAGCTGGTTTTCCCACAACAATCGTTTCTGTCATTGGAGAAAGCAGCCCTGATTGTTCCCTGCGTTTTAATTCCTTTGATAAAATTACAGCAGCAACAACAAAGGCGATGGCAACCAACAGCCCAAAAGTATTGATGTACTGGGTGAAGCCCCAGGATTCAATGCCAAGCGCATCCTTCAGGAAAAAATAAAGGTTGGGATACATAGAATCAATTGCAATATTCTTCGTAAGCTGCCATAAGGTTTTGAGCTATCATCTGGGCTGGTCTTCCCTCAATCTGATGCCTTTCAATCATGTGCACGAGCTTGCCATCTTTAAAAAGGGCAACTGCTGGTGAAGATGGAGGGTAAGGTAACAGATGTTCTCTCAAACGATTGACTGCTGCAAGATCAAATCCGGCAAAGGCTGTGGTAAGATGATCAGGACGTTTGGTGGAATTGTGCACAGACATGAGTACACCCGGCCTTGCACTGCCTGCTGAACAACCACATACTGAATTGATTACTACAAGTGTTGTTCCTTGAGCACCCAATACTTCGTCAACTGAAGCGGGGGTAAGGAGCTCATCAAAACCATTCTCTGTTAGTTCCTCTTTCATTGGAATCACTATTTCTGCTGGATACATATTGTTAAGATTTTATGCGAAGTTACACATTTGAGGCTTTTGAGTTAATTTCGTTTAAACAAAGTTTGCATTGAAAACCTTACTTGTTTCTTTTATGGTTTTTTTTCTACTGGGAACTGCTTTTTCCCAGGAAACCAAGCAAGACACCCTGATTGTCAAGCAGGATACCTTATTGCCAGTTACCCCAGAACCCATCAACCTTGACACCACGCTCAGGGTCATCAACCTGAATCCTTTTTTTACCCTTCAAGTAGACTCTACCTTGTTTTATGACCTACAAATCAACAAACCTGCCGAATTCTATTTCTGGTACCTTAAAAATGCTCCTATCGGTGTTAAAATAGACAGGAATACTGGCTTGCTTTATTTTAAGGCTGAAAAATCATATTTCAAAAGTGGCAAATTAAAATATGACATCCCTTACAATGTTGAAGTGGGTGTCCAGAACCTGAGAGATGCAAAAGATCGCATTGAATCAAGTTTTACCATCATGTTTTACAGTACTGAGGTTGTTGTGTCCAGGTTGAAGCCAACCATTGGCAATACTGTACTGCTGGAAGAGGGTGATTCAGTCAAATTCAGGGTTCAATGCGAAGATGGTAGTTTTCCTGTTGAACAAATCACCATCAATACCAACCTCCCCATCAGTAATTTCAAATCAGTCAATAAGTGCAATGATGAGTTTGGCTGGATGGTTCCCTATGATTTTATTCGGGAAAATGATACTGCACGCCAGAAAATTTTGGTACTTCAATTCATTGGTACTGATAAGTTCAGAAACAGCGATACGGCAACCATAAGGATTTTTATCAAGCCTGGTATCAACTACCCCCAGAAAAACCAGGAACATTTGCAGGTAGTCAATGAAATGAAAAAATATGTCACCAACCTTAAACTGACTTTTTTTGTCATCAGCACGAACATCAAAAAAACCAAAAATACAAGAACTGGTTTTGACATTACTGGTTCATCCACAGCCATGTTGGGAACTATCATCTCTAGCACAGGAACATCAGTTGGCTCAAAAAATATGGGCAAGGTGCTGCCTTCAGTAGGTCTTACACTGGTTCCGGTAAAAGAGGCGGTCTCCCCTAACAAGGTACAGGAACAAAATACTGCATCCCAGGTCAGGGCAACCATCAAACGCCTTGATTACATGATGACGGAGAACATGAGCATTGGTGATCGGGATCCGGATATCCTGGCCAAAACAAAAAAACTAAGGGATGAATTGAAGCAATCCCAATTGCAATTGGTGGATCTTCCACTGGTTGAATTTGATCCTCGCTACTCTCAGGAGGATGCTGAAAAATACTTCAACAATCCCAAGGTCAACAAGAAATACAAACTCAAGGTCAACTAAACATTTTAAATGTTGGTTTACTGGTAACCCAGGATTTTGAGCATGCTTTGTGCTGTTTGTTCTTTCGCATAAACCCAATCGTGCAATTTTCCATGCTTGTCCCTTCCTACTATAATATGTTTGGGGGATGGGATCATGCAATGCTTAATTCCTCCATAACCACTGATCTGGTCTTGATACGCCCCAGTATGGAAAAAGCCAAGATACAGTGGCTCTTTTGACCCATCTCCAGTAATCTTGGGCAAAAACACTTCGTTGATGTGCTCTTCAGAATCATAGTAGTCATGGCTGTCACAGGTGAGACCACCCAAGACTACCCTTTGGTACTCATTCTGCCATTTGTTGATGGGCAACATGAGAAACTTTTCACCTATCCCCCAGGTATCTGGCAAGGTGGTGATGAAAGAAGAATCAATCATGTACCAAATCTCGCGATCATTCTGAACTTTTTCCGCCAATACTGAATATACATGGGCCATGCTTTCACCAACAGTAAAACTTCCAAATTCCGTGAAAATATTCGGCATTGGAACTTTGGCTTTTTTACAGGCCTTTTTAATGGTTCCCACGATCTCATTGATCATGAATGCATAATCATATTCAAAGCCCAATGAATGTTTGATGGGGAAACCGCCTCCAATATTGATGGAATCCAATTCAGGGCAAATCTTTTTTAATTGACAGTAAAGATTGATTACTTTGTTCAATTCACTCCAATAATAGATATCGTCTTTTATTCCCTTGTTGAGGAATATATGCAGCATTTTCAATTGAAATTTCTCTTCGTATCCTTCTATCTCGTCCACATAAAACTCTAGAATATCTTTGGTTCTGATGCCAAGGCGGGAGGTGTAAAAAGGGAAATTGGGTTCTTCCTCAGCAGCAACACGGATCCCCAATTTAAATGGAACCCTGACCCCTCTTTTGTAACGGTCAAGCTCTTCTTTGTTGTCAAGGATGGGAATCACATTTTTGAAACCTGTATTGATCAGACGGGAAATACGGGATGTATATGTTTTCTGCTTAAACCCGTTGCAAATGATAAAAGTGTCTTTGGTAATCTTCTTTCTTTTGAAAAGGTTATTGATGATTTCAATATCGTATGCAAAAGAGGTTTCAAGGTGAATATCATGTTGCAGGGCTTCCTCCACAACAAATGAAAAATGAGAACTTTTGGTACAATAGCAATAATGGTATTTCCCTTCGTAATTGTGTTTCTTAAAGGCTTTCTGGAACAAATCCTTGGCTTTATTGATCTGGGAGCCTATTTTGGGAAGATAGGTGAGTTTCAAAGGTGTTCCATACTTGTCAATAATGGCTTTCAAATCAAGATCATTAAAATGCAGGTAGCCGTCCTTGGTTTCAAAGCCTTCCTGTGGAAAATAAAATGTCTGTTTGACAAGGTCTGTGTAGGTATTGCTCATTTTACCGCTTCGGTCTGTTTAAAGTGTTGAATTGCAAAGAGGAACAAAATTAATTTTTTTCACCATCTGATAATAAAAAACCGGATGTTTATTTGACATCCGGCTTACTGATTGAATCAGCATGTACTATTTAACAGAATCAACCAATTGCTTGAAAGACTCAGGGTTGTTCATGGCTAGATCTGCAAGTACCTTGCGATCCAAATCAATCCCCTTGACTTTAAGCTTATTGATGAACTCGGAGTATTTCATTCCTTCTTCTCTGACTGCTGCATTGATACGTACAATCCAGAGACTGCGGTAATCTCTCTTCTTGAGCTTACGGCCTACATAGCTGTAGGTTAGGCCCTTTTCGAGAACGTTTTTGGCTACTGTATAAACATTTTTCCTTTTTCCGTAGAATCCTTTCGCCTGCTTGAGAATTCTTTTTTTGCGGGCCCTGGAGGCTACCGCATTTTTTGAACGTGGCATATTGTAATGAGTTTAAATTTGAAGTAATGAGAAAGTCCTTATTTGAGGCGAAGGAGTCTTTTTACGAAATCGAGATTCGCATGATGAACAACACCTTGAACGCGAAGTGCACGTTTGCGCTTGTTGGTTTTCTTGGTAAGCAAGTGACCTCTTGTGGGCTTCCTGTAAGTGATCTTTCCGCTGCCGGTGATCTTAAAAGTTTTTTTGGCCCTTGAATGGGTTTTAACTTTTGGCATGACATTATTTTTTTGTTTACCCCTGCTGGTGCCTTCGAACAGACGAAGAACTTATGGAACCTTTTGGGAATAGCTCTCAGTGTTTAAACTGAAAGGAGTGCAAAATTATATGATTTTGGGGATAAATCAGAAATTTATCCCCAAAAAATCCTGTTTATTGTTTTTTTGCCGTCCAGGTATTGTTTTCACTGTTGTAATCAGGGAAAACCTTGTCTGGATCAAGGGTCACCTTCAGCAGTTCTTCATTTACCCTAATCTTTGTTTTGAAAACACCACCATTCTGCCATATTTCTACTGGCAGCTTAACCCTTCCCTTGTTGCCTGCAACAGTTTCATATTCAATGACAACAGGCATGGCAGCTCTTTCCATGTTTTCAATGGTGATGATGGCTCCATTTTTAGCATTGTTGCCCTGGTATTCAACATTGGTGATGGACTGATCCAATCTCCAGTTTTCAAGAAACATGGCTTTCCAAAACCAGCCCAGATCCTCTCCCACTCCATTTTCCATGCTTCTGAAAAAATCCCAGGGGGTAGGATGCTTGAAAGACCAATCACGGATGTATTTTTTAAATGCTGAATCGAATCTTTTAGGGCCGACAATTTGTTCTCTCAATAAGGTAAGCGCAAAACCTGGTTTCATATACAGTGAAAGTCCAATATTGGCTTCTTTCAAAGCATCTGGCGTTTTCATGATCGATTCAGACCTGTCGCTGTACATGAACTTGGCCATGTTGTGCGCATTCGATTCTTTTGAAGCGTACTCTCCATTGTTAAAGTCCTGGGATGCGATATCATTGATGAAGGTGTTGAACCCTTCGTCCATCCAGCCATATTTTCTTTCGTTGCTTCCAACAATCATCGGAAACCAGGTATGTCCAAACTCATGATCTGTTACCCCCCAGAGTCCGCCTGATTTTGCATTTGACCCACAAAACACAATTCCGGGATACTCCATTCCGCCAATATTACTGGCTACATTGGTAGCAATGGGATATGGGTATTCAAACCATCTTTTGGAGTAGTTTTCGATGCTTGCCTTGGTGTATTCTGTACTTCTTCCCCAGGCATTTTTACCATCTGAACTGCTTGGATAAACCGATTGTGCCAGCGCTTTTTTACCGCTGGGGAGATTGATTCTTGCAGCGTCCCAGATGAAAGAAGTTGAAGAAGCCCAGGCAAAATCCCTTGAGTTGGTTATGGAATACTTCCAGGTAAGTTTTGCAGCTGAGGGCCTTGAAGAAGGATCTTTGATTTCATCCTTGCTCCTGATCATTACCGTTTCATCACTTTGGTGGGCTTTCTGGTATCTTTTTAATTGTTCAGCAGTCATTACTTCAGCGGGATTGAGCAGGTCTCCGGAGGCTACAACAACATGCCTGGCAGGAGCCGTGATGGAAACATCAAAATTGCCATACTCAAGGTAAAATTCACTTGCACCCAGATATGGAAGGGTATTCCAGCCCTGAATATCGTCGAAAACACAAATACGGGGGTACCATTGTGCAATGGCATAAATGTTACCATCTGTATTTTTCAGGATACCCGTTCTGTCTGCACCATATTCTGGAACAGTGTAGGCAAAGTCTACTTTTACGACTACTTTGTCGCCTCCCGCCTTCAAGAGTTTTGGCAAATCTACCCTCATGCGGGTATCTGTGATTTCAGGATCAACAACTGTTTCTGTAGCCTTTCCGCCAACAGCAGAAAGGATTTTCACCGACTTGATTTCATATCCGCCCTCGAAAGGAGTTGCAGCATTGCCGTACCTGCTTCTGCCATTGACCGGAAGCTTGGAAAATCCTCTTGAATTCGGATTGAAAAGGTTCTGGTCGAGCTGAAACCAAAGGAAATTGAGGTTGTGGGGACTGTTATTGGAATAGGTCAGGGTTACTGATCCGGTAATTTGGTTGTTCTGATCATTCAACTCTGCACTGATCTTGTAATCAGCCTTGTTTTGCCAATAAGCCCTGCCGGGCTCACCATTACCGGAACGGGTAAGGCTGCCATATTGTTTGTAAAAAAGAGGATTGAATAGTTCATTGGCGTCATATTTAGAAACAGGTTTTTCCTGATCCTGAGCAAAGGAAAATACCATAGAATACATAAAAGCCAGAATAGCGATAGAGATTTTCTTTAACATACCTGTGAATTGAGAATTGATTTATTTTAAACTTTCCAACAATTGTTTTGACTTGAGTTTTACTTCCTGGTCTTCTTTGGTCTTTGGAGGCAATTTCAGCTGATAAGTGAGCAGTTCAATTGCGAGCAAAGATTTACCCGTTTTTTTATAGGCGAGGGCCAGGTCATGGTTATTCACAATGAAACCCGGATCTAATTTACGGGCTTTTTCATAAAGTGTGATTGCTTCTTCCGCAGATGCAGCAGGAAAGCCCTTGTTCATGATTTTGAGTGCCGCCCTTGCAGCAGGGTTCAATGAGGCAACTTCATCATTCCATTTTGCCAAAGTGTATAACGCTTTTGTGTAATTGGGATCGAAGGACAAAGCGTTGTCTGTCCTTTCTCTCAGCTGCATGGTTAGCCTTGTTTTATCCTTGATGGAGGCGAACCCAATCATTTTGCCTATTACCATCGCATGAGCATACTGAACATCTGCCCTGTTGGAATCAATTGTACTTGCTTTATCTGCATATTTACTGGCCAAGATATACATTGACTTGCTTTCTTCCTCCTTACCTATGGATTGGCCTTCCATGCAATAAAGCTCAGCCAGCCGAACGAGAACGGGAATATTGTTTGGCTCGTTGATGATCAATAACTCATATTTTTTGACGGCCTCCATGGTCTTGAACTGGCGTTCCAACATCCTTGCCTCTTCAATCAATGGAGATTGTTGTGCAAACAATTGAAAAGTGAATAGTAAAAGTATCGTGAGAAGGTAGTTATATTTCACTGGTTCGTTTTTTTAGGTGTACACCCACTTGACCGATAAATCCCTCAATAGGTGGATTTGCTTTATGGATGCTGATGTCAATTTCATCAGCAAGGGGGAATCTTTCTGCAATGGCAATGAATATTTTTTCTATTAACACTTCCAACAATTGCTCAGGTATTGCAAAAACTTCTTTCATTATATTATATACTTCAGCATAATCAATGGTATCGGTCAATTTTTTGATGGGTTGTTTGTTTTCCATTCCGATCACAATATTGACAATGAATGCTGTACCACAAGTATTTTCCAATGGGTGAACCCCATGATATCCAAACAATCTAATATCCTTCAGTATGATGTTCATGGTTAATTTCCGAAAAAGAGGTAAGCGACAAAAATGGCTGTGACAATACCTACAAAATCAGCCAATAACATGCTAGGTATAGAATAACGTGTATTTTTTATGCCCACAGATCCAAAGTAAACAGCGATTACATAAAAAGTGGTATCACTACTTCCCTGAAAAATAGCAGACAACCTGCCTGCAAAAGAATCAGCACCATAAGTTGTCATCGTATCTACCATCATGGCCCTTGATCCACTGCCACTCAGGGGTTTCATCATGGCCGTTGGAAGGGCTGAAACAAACTGGGTATCCATTCCAAAATAAGAGAATACCATTTTCAGTCCATCAGTGATGAATTCAAAAGCCCCAGAAGTACGCAATACACTGATGGCAACAAGCATGGCAACCAAATATGGAATGATCTTGATGGCAATTTCAAAGCCACCTTTGGCCCCTTCGATAAATGACTCAAAAACATTTACCTTTTTATACATCCCTCCAGTCAAGAATACAAGGAAGATAAGAAGGATCAACCCATTGCTCAATACCGTTGAAAAGGATTCGATTTGTACTTGAGACAGGAATATTTTGAGGTAGGCAATCAACAGACCAATGAGCAATGAAATACCTCCTATCCAGGCCAGTATGACTGGCTGAAGAAGATTTATTTTTTGCCTGATGGACACAATGGTAAGCGCAGCCACTGTGGCAGCAAATGTCGCAATCATACAGGGTATGAATATATCGGTTGGATTGGCTGCAGGAGGAGTAATCGAGGCCCTCATAGCGATGATGCTGATAGGAATCAAGGTAAGGCCTGAGGCATGCAGTACCATAAACATGATTTGGGCATTGCTGGCTGTTTCTTTGTTTGGGTTCAAGGTTTGAAGACTTTCCATGGCCTTTAAGCCAAATGGAGTTGCTGCATTGTCCAGTCCTAGCAAATTGGCTGAAAAATTCATCATCATGTGACCATAGGCTGGGTGTTTGGGTGGAAGCTCTGGGAACAATTTGCTGAAAAAAGGTGCCACAAGTCTTGAAAGAAATCGAATGGCCCCTGCCTTCTCTCCTATGTTCATGAAGCCGAGAAACAATGTCATGATGCCAATCAACTTGAAGGAGAGATCCACACTGTCATTGGCAGACTTGAAAATACCCTCTGTGATGGTTTTGAAGATCATGGGATCTCCAGTGATGATCCATTTGCCTAAAGCAATGGCAAAAGCGATGATGAAAAAAAAGAACCAGATATAATTTAATGCCATTGGTGGACGATTGCTTTGAATGTTATTCCAACAAAGGATGTCCTTATCACATCATTCGCACTATCTTTGCCACGCAAAATCAAAACTATGGCATTACAGGCTGGCATTGTCGGATTACCAAATGTAGGAAAATCAACCCTATTTAACGCACTTAGCAGTGCAAAAGCACAGGCAGCGAATTTCCCTTTTTGTACCATCGAACCCAATATCGGAGTTATTACCGTTCCAGATGACAGGCTTATTGCACTTGAAAAGATTGTCAAACCCCAAAAGGTTGTTCCTACCACTGTTGAAATTGTTGATATCGCCGGCTTGGTCAAGGGTGCCAGCAAGGGCGAAGGACTGGGAAACCAATTCCTGGGAAACATCAGGGCAACTGATGCCATCATTCACGTGCTGAGGTGCTTTGAGGATGACAATGTCATTCATGTTGATGGCAATGTAAATCCTGTAAGAGACAAGGAAGTCATTGACACTGAGTTGCAATTGAAAGACCTTGAAAGTGTTGAGAAAAAACTTTCTAAATCAGAAAAACTCTCCAAAAGCAGTGACCGTGAAATATTGAGAGGCATTGAGGTATTGAGGGCCCTGAAAGGTCATCTTGACCAGGGAAAGAATGCCCGTGCTTTTGAGATAAGTGAGGATGAAAAAGAGAAATACATCAATGATATGTTTTTGTTGACCATCAAACCGGTCATTTATGTATGCAATGTTGATGAAAAAAGTGTTGTTACAGGAAACATATATACCGAACAGGTAAAAGAAGCCATCAAACTGGAACATGCTGAAATTCTTTTTGTCAGTGCAGAGATAGAAAGTGAGATTGCCGTGATGGAAAACTATGATGACAGAATGATGTTCCTGACTGACCTCGGACTTTCTGAAAGTGGGGTGGTCAGGCTGATCCGATCAACCTATAAATTGCTCAACCTCGCTACTTATTTTACAGCAGGGGTGCAGGAGGTTCGTGCATGGACCATCACCAAAGGGATGTTGGCGCCACAGGCTGCAGGCGTGATCCATACTGATTTTGAAAAAGGCTTTATCCGGGCTGAAGTGATTGGATATAATGACTTCACTACCCTTGGATCAGAAGCGGCCTGTAAAGAAGCCGGCAAGATGGCTGTGCAGGGCAAAGACTACATCGTTCAGGATGGAGACATCATGCATTTTAGGTTTGCTGTTTAATGCTGGTTTGTTCCTTTTAAAAGAATACAAGTATTTCTCATATGCATAAAAAAAACCGGCTCAATAGAGACCGGTCTTTTTTATTATTTACTAAAATCAATTTGGCAGAAGCACCTGGTCGATTTTATGGTATATACCATTGATGGCATGTCTGTCAAGAGCAGTAATTTTTGAATAGGTAGGGTTTTTAAATCCTTTAACCCCCTGGGTTGCATCAACAGTCAACAATGGAGCCGTGGGCAATGATGCTGAAAGAAGTGTAGGCACGGGTGTGGCTGCACTGGGGAGATTGGTAGAAAAGGCCCGTGACAACAACAAATGATAAGCAACAATTCCGCGAACAGTGGTCGCAGGTAGCAATGCAAACGAAGAAGGAGAAACAGGTAATTTTAGTGCAGTTAACAATGCCATGAAAGCTGCATTTGTAGGAGCCATTACCGTGAAATTTGCGGCAGGATTAGCCAAATAATCCTGGAAACGTGATCCGGAAGGAACTCCGGCATCAGCAGCAACAATTGCCGCTACCAGGTACTGCATATCAGTATCACGACTAATCGTATCCAACAAAACACGTGTAGGTGGTGATGCAACTGCAGCGGTAACATGTATGGCACCGTTGGCTGCGTCAACATCAGGAGTAACTATAGGAATATTGTTGACCCAAAGCTTGTCGCCTATTTTTGAAGGGAAGATGGTAAATCGAACCAATGGGTTTGTATTGGGAGCAGGAATGATAAATGAAGTAGGCATTTGTACATTTGGAAAAGCAGTGCTGATGGCAGATGACATTAACTTTCTGCCGGGAACAACATGGTATTGTATGATGCTGGCTACTGACGCAGCTGGAAGTGCATTGATAGCAGCCAACGGAATCCCAGATAAGGTGAATGCAGCGTCACTCGGAGCAAAAACAGTGAAGACATTGTTTTTGTCAGAAACAGCAGCCATCATGCCAGCCTTTGTAACCGCTGCCTTGAGGATTGAAAAATTCGGATTGGTATTGAGAATGTCTCCGATTGTAGAACCAGCCGATGTTGAAACAATCGGTGTCGCGGATGGAACATCCTTGTTACAGGAAGTTGATGCTACAACGACCATTAAGACCATTGGAAGAATGAACCTGAGTGATTTGTATATTTTTTTCATGATATTTTTTTTATTTCAATGATTTGAATTAACCAATTAGAAAATGTTATACCCAAATGATACATAGTACAAACCACCGATGGAAGGATTGGCCATTGCGGTGATATAGTATTGGTTGAACAAGTTATTGGCACCCAATTTGAAAACAGAATTGATGGCAGGTAATTTGTAGCTGATCTGAGCATCAACAACCTGATAAGCTGGAACATCCCCATTGCCAAGCTCACTTGTATAAGCAAACTCAGACTGGAATCGATAAACAACATTAAATCCAATGCGCTTATTTTTTCCTAAACCAGTATTTCCAAATGATGCATTAGCCTTGTACTTAGGTGCATTGAAATAAGTGATATAGCCATTCGGAACTTCGCCCAAACGATCTGTTGAAAAATTCGAGTTTACGTAGAACCCTTTTTTGAATTTATACTCCAATGATAGACCTAATCCTGAAGTTTTTACAGGCGTTGGTGAATTAATCGGGAAAGAAATAATTCTTCTTGTAGCAGCATTGAGCACATCTGCAGGGCTCGGGGTACTTTTGATGGATTGTGCAACAATAACCCGGGTGATGAAATCCTGATAGTTCCCTATATATGCATAGGCATCTACCAATAACCTTGAATTGGCAAGCAATCCGCGATAGCCTACCTCAAAAGAGGTTACAGCCTCAGGATTGAATTCTGGCAGTTCTTGTACTTTCAGCTGTCCGGCTCCGAGAGCTGTAACTGAGTATACTGGATTGGTTGTTACTTTGTAGAAGTCTTTCATGGCAGGCACTCCACCTGATAGAATTGAACCGCCCACTGCAAGATTGATATATTGTTGTTGCGTAGAAGGGAATCTGTAGGCCGTTTGATAGGAAAACCTAAGGTGATTGTCTTTTGCAACTTTTAAAAGCATGGTAGCCCTTGGTGTAAAACGCCCCTTGAAATTATCGTTCTTATCAAATCGACCAGAAACGGTAAACTTGATCAGGTCTTTGGCAAACCCTTTGGCTACTTGAAGATAAGCTCCGTATTCATTGATGGGAATTTTGTTGGCAGAATCTGCAAACAATGTGCCTTCAGAATTCAATAAAAATCTTCTAAAATTACCGCCAACGAGTATTTCGGCAAATTTACCTGTCAACTCACTGAGGTTGTATTGACCTTCAACTGCATACAGGTTGGTTCTGTCAATCAGTCTGCCACCACCTTTAGAGATGGGTTTTATCCTTACTGCATCGTAAAGAGATTGGAATTGTGCACTGCCTGCAATTGGTCTTCCTACATCAGCTAAAGAACGGGCCAGGTTGTGGGCATCAATATTAGACATACCGTTTAACTTTCCATTAAGGAAGGCTTGGCCATATTCAGTGTACCACTGAAGTGAAGGTTTCCATGCTTCATTAAAGAGACGTGTTGTAACAGTTGCATTATATGCCTGACCAGCATTTTCCTGGGTGGTATAAGCCCTCAACATCCAGTTTTTGTGCTTGAATTCAATTTTATACTGACCTAATTTGAAATCAATGATAGAATAACGCTCACTGCCAGTGTAAACAGTATTTCCATTTCCCCAATTCGCAGAAAGGATTGCTTCAATTGAATTGGTGAGTTTATAATTCAATGAACCGCCCAATTTAAAATTGATGGTATTGGGATTGGTCACTTCTTTTTCTGAGTATCCGGTCCTGGAAACCATGTTTGGAGAACCTGTCAATGTAGAAATATAGGGCGCCAAAAAAGGTGCCTGACCAGCAATTCCATTAAGCACCAGGTTCAAATCAAGATTGGTTTCATCTCCATAAACATTCAAACCATCATAGTTGGGGTCAGTAGTACGGGTACCTGGAATTATACCATTAAAATTGGCTCCGGCTGCCCTGTTGATGTTTCTTGTGTCCGCTGCAAGCCAATCTTTGGCCTGAATGAGTCCTGCAGTAAATTTATAAGCAAACCTGTCTGAGACTTTCTTGGCAAAACGCAAATCCCAATTGTAATAAGGTGAAGGATCACGGTATTTTCCATCCGTGTGCATTACACCATTCTTCATTTGGAATGAAAGACCTTGGTACTTGAAAGGATCCTTGCTGTTGATCAACAAAGTACCATTCATTCCACCAGGGCCATAGAGTGCAGATGAGGCACCTTGCAAAAGTTCCATGCTTTCAACATCAAGCTCATTGAGTGATGCGATGCTGCCCACAGAGAAATTCAAACCTGGAGCCTGATTGTCCATTCCATCAACAATCTGGGTAAATCTTGTATTACCACTACCAGCAAAACCTCTGGTGGTAACTGTTTTGAAAGTTAAGCTTGACGCAACCATGTCAACCCCTTTGAGGTTGGTTGCCATGTCATAATAATCTGCAGAAGGTGAATTTCTGATGGATGCAAGACTTACACGTTCGATTGAAACGGGTGATTCAAGAATTTTTGTAGGCGTTCTTGTTGCAGAAACAACAACCTCCTCACCCAAAGTGGAAGAAGGATTCAGTGAAACAGATTTCATTTCACCAGCAGCAGCAACACTTACTTCAGTCATGCCAAAACCAATGGAAGAAAAAAGGATGCTTACAGGAAATTTGGTGTTAGAGGGCAGACTAAGGCGAAAGTTACCTTTGTTGTCGGTAAACGTTCCATTGGCGTTTCCCTTTAGGGTAACAGAAACTGAACCCAAAGACTCACCTCCAGAAGCACTCTTCACATTTCCGGTTATAATTACATTTTGCGCGTTAACAATAGCCGGCAGCATCATCAATAGGAAAGCTGCAAAGCAAGCTAATCTTTTCATAAGCAGTAGTTTTGATCAAATTTGAGGCCAAAATAGGCATTGTTAATATCATTAACAAATTTTGAAACAACTAAAAAACCCTAATGTTCAGACTGTTTAAAATTGGAAGTTTCAGCCACTGAATCTAATTTAGTGGCATGAACCATTATAATTTCCCTTCACAAACTTCTTTTTATTCAGGTAAAGTGAGGGATGTATACACCATTCGAGATCAATATTTGGTTATGGTGGCCAGCAACAGAATATCTGCTTTTGATGTGATTTTACCAAGGCCGATTCCTTATAAAGGTCAGGTTTTGAACCAGATAGCAGCAGATATGTTAAGTAAAACCAAAGATATTTGTTCCAATTGGCTCATGGATGTTCCAGCACCCAATGTATCGATTGGCCATCTTTGTATCCCTTTTAAAATAGAAATGGTGGTCAGGGGTAACCTGGTTGGCCATGCATGGCGAACATACCAAACAGGAAGAATCCTATGTGGCCAATCCATGCCTGATGGCCTCAAAGAAAATGATTTTTTCCCCCATCCATTGATCACTCCTTCAACAAAAGCTGCAGCAGGACATGATGAAGACATCAGCGAAGCTGAAATTATTGCACAAGGACTGGCAACAGCAGAAGAATGGGATGTGCTTAAAAAATACACATTGGCTTTGTTTGAAAGAGGTAAAGCATTGGCTGCAAAACAAGGGCTCATACTGGCAGATACCAAATATGAATTTGGAAAACTAGGCGATACAATAGTATTGATGGATGAAATACATACTCCTGATTCATCAAGGTATTTTTTTGCAGAAGGATTTGAAGATCGACAAGCCAAAGGAGAAAGACAGCTTCAATTGAGCAAAGAATTTGTAAGAGAGTGGTTAATGGACAATGGTTTTATGGGAAAAGAAGGACAATCTGTTCCAGCAATGACAGATGAATGGATTTCAATCATTTCTGCCAGGTACATTGAATTGTATGAAAAACTCATTGGTAAGTCCTTCACTCCATCTGAAATGCCTGAGCAGGAAACGTATGACAGGGTTGTTGCAGTATTGAATTCGTTGCCCTAGGATGTTTTATTCTCCTTTGAAAGGGCATTCATCCGCTGCTTGGACTTGTTGAAAATATTTCGTCCCTTGTCAAGACCCTTCCTGGCTTCTTTCTGTTCCAGTTCAGGCAACTTGATGATTTCAAGGCACTCCGTACTACAGCACCCACTTAGTATATGCTTGCATGATTCACACTGGATGAAAAGCAAATGACAGCTGCTGTTTTTGCAATTCACATGTTCATCGCAAGCTTTGCCGCAAATATGGCAATTGGAAATAATATCTTCAGTGATGCGCTCGCCCAGCCTTTCATCAAATACAAAGTTTTTCCCTATGAAATTATTTTCCAGTCCATTCTCACGGACTTGGTTTATATAATTAATAATCCCTCCCTCCAGATGAAAAACATTCTTAAACCCTTTATGCAGCATCCAGGCACTGGCTTTTTCACAGCGAATACCACCTGTACAATACATGATTATTTGACGGTCTTTCTCTTTTTCAAACATTTCTGAGGCCATGGGTAACTGTTCTCTGAAAGTATCACTCGGTATTTCTATTGCATCCTTGAACCTTCCCACTTCATATTCATAATGATTGCGCATATCTATCACCAATGTATTGGGCTCTTTGACCATTTTATTGAAAGCAAGGGCATCTACATATCGGCCTTTATTTTCCATTGAAAAATGTGGGTCTTCTATCCCATCAGCCACAATTTTTTTTCTCACTTTGATGTCAAGTACATAAAAAGAATTGCCTTTTTCTTCTACTGCCTTGTTCAATCGCAAGCCATTTAAGGCTGGAAAACTGTATAGAAATGATTGCAGGTCCTCAAAATGATGCACCGGGCAATTGATTTGTGCATTGATGCCTTCTGTTGCAATGTAAATGCGTCCAAAAACACCCAATTGGTTGAGTTGACGATACCATTCATCCCTCATTTTTGCTGGATCAGGAATCTCAACATAACAATAAAAAGAAACTGTATTCTTGGGTGTAGGGTCATTTTCCGCCCTATCCTTCAAGACTTGTCTCGAAACCCTGTTGTGAAGTGTTGCCATAATGATTTTAATTCCTTGCAATATTGGAAATTCGGTTACAGGCCGAACAAAATCTGAAACAGGGTAAAATTAATAAAAAGGTTTGAAGGACTGATCAGTTATCTGTGAAAAGAGAAGCAAAACCACGGATGCCTATCCTAACACCATGTGTTCCGCCCAAGGATTGTCCATGCCCCCTGATATAATCAACACGAAGCAGTTTAATGATGTTGTCAATGCCCAGAAATAGTTCCTGGTAATGGCTGTTTTTTAACAAGATCATATTGGTGCCTGTTACAAGACGAAGATTTAATTTTTTAATGATTGGAATCTTGTTGGTAATCAAACCATTGAGCTTGTATTCTGCATGTAATTCTCCAAAAAATCGTTCCTTGTTGGAAAATGCATAGAAAGGAACAACCTGAAAACTTTCCACATATTGAGTTGCTTTTCTGGTCAAATTGCCGATAAAATGATTGTAATCTGGCAACGATACACGCTTTGCATGCAGAAAACCTCCTGACTGAATTTTATATCGGAATTCACCACCAATATTAAAATTGATGTCTCCAACAATGGAAATTTTCCATTTCCCAAACTTTGAATCATTGTCAAACAGACCGCCGATTGCCTTGGAATATTGAAAAGTGAAAACAGGAGATCTTGAAAAAGTATTTACTTGACCATCTGGTAGTTCCACATATCTGGCACCAGGCCTGAAGCGAAATCTGATGGAGGCTACAAGCGATTGATGGGCTAACAATGGCCCAGTTCCTGCCTCTTTAGGGTAATTGGGCGTCAGGTTTTTTAATCTGCTTCTGTCACCCCAGATATGCACTGTGTCAACATTAGACATTGGCTTTCTGTTCTGGTATTGAATATTTGCATCCATGTCAAACCCATTTCCCAAAGATTTAAAAAATCCTACCTGAATGAATTTTGCTTGGTACAACTTCATGTAATTGTTCCCATCAAACAGGGTTGATACCGTATTCATGATCTGGGGAATAGGATTGGCATTGTTGAATTGAAAAATCTTTTTTCCCATTGACAAAGAAACCCTGTTCACGTATTTCTTACCATACCTGAAGGAACTGGAGAAGTGTGCATTCAATTGATGATTTGAGGTACCATACCTCAACACTGGCGTAATTGTCCATTGGCGTCTTCCTTTTAGATCTTTTTCAAAGGCTGCTGAACCCTGCAATACCCACCCTTCGACTGTATTAAAACTGAGTGATTTGAGCAAAGGATCAAAAGCCAAGGATGTGTTGTTGCTTCTTTTGGTGAAACGCGGACCATTGATCAATACACCCAATCCGGTGATTCGGTTCTTAATTTTATCCAACGAATCAAGGTATTGGGGATCTTCTCTTCTCTTCTCCAGTGAATCCTTCTTTTTGAAATCTTCGATTTCCTCTTTCAACAAAGGAATTGGCCTTGAATCATCCCAAAAAGAAGATGACCGTTTATTGGACAATGAGTCAAATTTCAAAATTGTTCTGCCAAATTGCTTTTTATCAAAAGCCGGATCAAGAACATATCTCGAATAAATGGTTGAGAAATATCCGGATGCAGCAAAGCCCAGAAAGTTCACTTCAGGGAAAATGGTTTGGGTGGCGACCATCCAAGTATTTCGATTGATGGGATTGTACTGTTGCTCAATTCGAATCTTGTCAGCAAACTCTAACTGAGACTCTTTATCAATTGAAAGGTTGACTGAATGTATATTCCAGCTATTTTCAATGATCTGAATGTACCCTGTAAAAAGCGGTTCCCATTTGCGTTTGGGAATGACTTGTATTTTATTGACCTGATAACCATTTTCAAAAAAAACACCGAGATATTTGTACCGATAGTACGCCAGTGCACCTTCCGCTATTGGAGAAACAAAACCCCTGGGATTGAAAGTTTTGGGTAAAGAAACAATATTGTCATAAAAGGATATCAGGATCGGATTCGCCAATCCCAGTCCATTTGTTTGACCACTGACCCTAGTTGACTTTACCACAACACGCAAATCATCAGGTTGCCTGAAAGCTATGTCAGAAATGGATTCTGAGAGAAAAATGATTTTGTTTTTTGAACTGTCGCCGTCTTCAAAATCTACAGGTTGACCCAAAAAATTATCAGGGAAATTGACTGTTCTTATCAGCCCTTTCAAATACGCTTCACAGGTATACCCACCAACCTGTGTCTGGTGAAACTTTCGCTGTTTTATTGCATTTCGGATAATTTCATAGGCAGGATCCTCCCCTCCTGACCTGACTTTTACTTCAGCAAGGGTAAGTGTTGTATTCTTCATTCTAAAGGTCAGGCGCATTTCATCACCATCTACCAAAGTATCAATGGCAATGGTTTCATAACCAACATGCTGAACAATAAAATGGTATTTTCCTTTAGGCAATTCCATGAAAAAACTGCCCTGGTCATTGGACAAAACTGTCCTTTTGTTTTCTTTTACAGTGATAGAACAAAAGCCTACAGGATTGTTTGATTGATCAACAATTAGTCCATTGATTTTTGTTGCATAAGAATTAATAAAAAAAAATAACCATGACATCAATACCAATAAACATTTGCTGTGCCTCATTCGGGTTTAACTTGACTGTTGTTATTTTTTGATAAGATTACGCAAAGAACGTGCAGTACTGGCTGATAATCCGGAAGTCAATCCCCCAATCAGCGCTGTTAGCAGGATAATCAAATAGGGTGAATTCTTTTTGATCACCAACATGGAGATTCGTTTTGCTAAGATATGGTCATTGGAAATGCTGATGAAAAGGGCCATCAACCCCCACAAAAAGAATACACCTGAAAAAGCAGACAAAAAAGACAAGGCCCAATGTTGAGGGATGAAAAAGCCGGTGAGCAGACCCGCAACAACAATGGTCCACCAGGGAAAGTAAAGGCCAAGTCCAAAAGCCAATGCTGCGGTAGTAATAGCTGAAACAATAAATTTCATGATGTTGTTTTGTTTATTTGGATGCGAAACTCATTTTCCATTTGCATTTTTTCTCTTCCATGGCGAACGACTCCATAAACCAAAGTCTATAATAATCACCCTTGGTCCATTTATCAATGAAATTATCATAGAATTTACTTCCCGGATTGCCACTCTGCCCTCCAGGATAGACGCCGTATGCTTTCGTGGGACTGGTCATTTCTACCACCATGCGCCAACTTGGTCCATGGTCATGCTGTGAGGCATTGATGATGCCATTGCCTCCGCCATTCATCAAACCCTCTCTGGCAAAAGCCATGGCATTGGTTTTGAGCAAATGATAAACAGTGGTATTTTTGTATTTGGCCCATTCAAGCTTGTTTTCTTTTTCTAATGATGCCAGTTTTTTAGATGCTTTTTTTAGTGCAACAGTGACCATTTGGTAAAGGTCTTCTTTGTTGGGCGTATTGATATTGTCAATGAATTTGAAACTGCTGTCCCTTTCAAGCGCTTCAAGCAAAACAAATTTCTCAGGCTTGGCAAGAGAGATGTTATCATGAACCAGGTCATCATTGAACACTTCTGCATGCAGTGAGTCCCACCAGGCAGTGAAACATGTTGGTGCTTTTTCGGTAGCATCATTCTTTAGGTTCCATGATGTCACCAATGAAAGATATTTTTTTTCTTCATCAGTCAGTTGCTCTTCAATGGTATATTTGAGCAGAATGGGACGGGCATCTTCAGCAAAAACATTATAATTGTTGTTTTGAAGGGATTTCATGTCCTGAGCAGTGATGTTGTTCATAGAAGCCAGCATCCTGTTGATTGCAATTGCCCGGTATACTTCATAGCTTCCTGGCATGAAGTATGGATAGCTGGAGTCAGCAGCTCTCTGGTTTGCACTGCTGAGATATCCTTCAACAGGGTTGATACTGTGTGGATTCTCTTCGTGGGGAATATATCCCTTCCACATGTAGCTGCTATCGATTCCCGGCATGACAAAAAGACCCTGGTCTTGCCAACGCAATGGAAAACTCCCTTGCTGCCAAAGGGCTATGTCACCTGATTTGGAAGCAAAGATCATGTTCTGGCCTGGTACATTGAAGTGACTTATTGCTTCCAAATAATCCGTGTAATTCTTTGCACGGTTCAGCAGCAACCACATTTTCAGAATATTGGATGTATCATGGGCAACCCATTTGAGGGCATAGGCCTTTTCTGCAGTAAGGTCAGTTTTGAAGCTTTTGTCATACATAACAGGTCCAAATACAGTATAGGCAACGGTGTCTTCTATTGTCTTGGCATTTTTAACGCGTATTTGCTCTACTCTACGGGTTGTTTGTTTCCAACTGCTGTCAAACCAATACTGCTGCTTGTCCGCATCTCGAAATTGAATTTCATAGTAGTCTTTAACATCCCGACCAGCATTGGTAAAACCAAAAGAGATGTTGTCGTTAAAACCGATGACAACACCAGGAAGTCCAGGAAAAGATACCCCATAGGAATTGAATGCAGGTGTTTTTAGCTGGATTTCAAACCATATAGAGGGCAGGGTAAGCCCCAGGTGTGGGTCATTGCTGAGAATGGGTTTACCACTTTGGGTCTTGTTTCCGGATACAGCCCAACTGTTGCTACCATTGGATGGATTGGGTTTAAAGTCTTCTACAAACTGTATGGTATCTGTTCTATTGAAATAAAGAGAGTCGGCAGATGCAGGAGGATTGAGGGCTGCAAGGGGCTTGTTGTAAACTGTACCTTTTGCAATGACTGGATACAATGAGTCTGGAAGGCTAGGATAAAGAATCCTAAAATTTTCTTCGCCAAGTAATTTCAGTGCATTGGTGAATTCAAAATCCCTATCATACCCAGCAAGGGTTTGGGTCATTT
>Ga0214921_10002859_pt1 | contig 27324 bp, 25 predicted proteins | sample LL1505_MetaG_FD_177992 | JGI IMG/M metagenome (GOLD analysis project Ga0214921, IMG submission 177992) | Freshwater microbial communities from Lake Lanier, Atlanta, Georgia, United States - LL-1505 | ecosystem: Environmental > Aquatic > Freshwater > Lake | place: USA: Georgia | collected... | reverse complement strand
ACGATTTCAACGATATCGTTAACCAGACGACTGACCCTAAATCTACTTTAGATACCTACGGCAATACGTTGGTAGGCGACAGCACGGTGAAGTTGATTCGCCAGCAAATGCGCTCGCTTTTGTTTAGCCCTTCAAGCACACCAGGCAAAACCATTACCTCGCTGAGCCAAATGGGCTATAGCTTGGACCAAAAAGGCGTTTTGAGCTTAGACGCTAGTAAGCTCGATACCGTCTTACAAAACAACTATGACGATGTCACCAAGTTGTTCACTGGCGGATACAACAAACTCAGCACTTACAGCACTTTGTCTGCAGGTATTGCGGGTGATGCTGTTAAAAAGCTCACCAATATGCTGGGCCCAACTGGCTCGTTGGCTACCAAGACCAATAATGCAAACACTGAGAGCGATAAATACAGGGCACGCTTGGTAACTTTGCAACTCAGGATGGATGCTTTGCTAGCGCGTTACCAAAAACAGTTTGCGTCTATGGACAGCATGGTTGGTTCGGTCAATAGTCAGAAGACTAGTTTGAAGGCTACCTTTGACGGCATGATGGCGACTTACACCAACAAATAAACGTTTGGAATACGCAATTGCATTTCTGCGTAACGTATCTGATTATTGGATACGAATAATCCGCCAACCGTGGTCCATTTTGCGAAAAACAAACTTACGTGGTAATTTACGCGTTTTGATAAAGTAATACGAAAGCGCACGCAGGCTGTGCGCCTTTTTCATGTCTTCACAAAAAATACTCTCGCCAATATCGAGCTTTTCTAGCGTCAACACATTGCTAGTCAAAGCCAGTCGGTTGAGTTCAAGTCTTTCAATAATCATTGCTTCCACCTTGGGGTATCCCAAAGCGGAGTCGGCACAAAACCCAAGAACTTTAGAAAATTCTTTTCAGTAAAAAAGAATACTAAAAAATCAATTTATGTATTTTTTCAGTAGATAAGTTACTAAATCTTGAGAAACATTGGCCTGTGCCAGCATGGCCATCGCGCCATTTTGTTTGGTCTGGGCGACTGCTAGGGCGGTTGTCTCTGCGGCCAAGTTGTAGTTCATGATGTCGCCATAGGCTTTGGTTGAAACCGTAGTCATATTGGTGCTGGTTGTCGTTTGGTAGCCCATTACATTGGTGAGGGCGCCAATCAGTGCTTGGTTGGCAGAGACCATATCGATCGCATCATTGATCGTAGTGATCGCGTTGGTCCCACCCTGTGCGGTAGAAATATTGAGCCCAGAGAGCTTGACCGCAGATGCTGCACCGCCATAGGTCCCTTCCCTAAACCCAAGCGCCTTGAAGTTCGTGTTGCCGTTGGTGCCGCTTGCTACGGTAAAGGTATTGCTGGCATAGACAGTTACAGGTGCCACATAAGTCGTTGCTAATGCTGCGGTTGTAGATGTAGAAGACATACCTGAAATACCAATCGAAGTACCTACCCCTGCATTGGTGCCAATAGAAATATTGCGTCCATCCGATGCGGTGAGCGTAACGCCACTTCCGTTGTTGGTTGCTGTAACGCCAGTGGAACCTGTTTTGGTATTGATCACACTCACCACATCGGCAATAGTCGAGCTTGTGGTTAGGTTGGCTGTAATAGATTGGCCATTCAAATAGATGGTGGATACCGCAGCCGCAGAGAAACCTGTACCAGTCACAACGTTTGAATTTACCTTGGCGCTCACCCCAGTTGTAGTGGTTTGGCGGTTGATGGCGGCTGCAAGGGCGATACCGCTAGTAGCTTTTGTAGAAGATGCCGCCGTTGTGTCTGACGCCGTGTCGTCTGAGGTGTAGGTCGCCCCAATAGAGTAACCATTGAGCGTTAGGTCGCCTGCAGATAAGGCTGTGGGAGCAGTAGTAATTGCACCTAAATTTTTAGTGGAAAACTGCGCCACATTACCGGTGTATGTACCCAAGGCTAAATCTGCATTAGCCAAAGTTCCGCCCACGTTGCTAGTGATGGCAATGCTACTTTGGTCTAGCGCCCTGAGGGTATAGGTGCCGGCGTAGGTTCCAGCAGTTGCAACGCCAGTGTTTGTCGACGTTAAATTAGTTCCATCAAACGCTACCGTGATGTTGCGCCCATCGGTGGCAGTCAAACTTACTCCTCTGGCAGAGCTACCGTTATCCACCGCGGTGACGCCCGTTGTCCCAGTATTTAAATTAATGGCTGTCACCATGGCAGCACGGTTGGTTGCGTAATCGTTTGCAGCAGCCAGGGTTACAGAAATCGCGGTTCCGTTAATCGTGATGGTTCCCGCCGTGCCCGTACCAGATGTTGACTGGGCTGCTCCTGCCACATCGGTGGCACCAGCAACAGCGACCACATTCGAAGAACCGGTAATTCGGTTAATAGCAACTACCTTGGCAATTGCACTGCCCGAGTTGGACGCGTAGGACGTAGTGTCGTCCGTGGAGAGGGATGCACCCACGGTGTAGCCGTTGATCACTAAGTCGCCCGAGGCGAGTGCGGTAGTAGAAGACCCAAGCGAGGTCAATGCCAAAGGGTTACCAGTTCCTAAAGCGGAAGACAAAGAATTTCCAAAGGTCAGGGTAGTGGTGTCCCCAGCATTAATGCCAGACTGCACCTTTAATGTGGGCGTATCTCCATTTAACAGTGACTTACCGTTGTAGTAGGCCGTGTTGGCAATGGAATTGATTGACGTTAGGTAGGTGGCAAAGCTGGCTTGGTTGCTTGCCAGCGTGGTGCTGCTGGTGGAGCCAGCAGAAGAGGTAGCTAAAACCTTCATGGCGGTCAGCACGGTTTGTATATTGGTGAGCGCCGTACCAGCAGTGTTGAGCGCAGTGATTCCACTATTGATGTTGTCTGCCGCCTTGGCATATGAGGCGATCTTGGCTTTTAAGGCACTGGCCATGCCAATGCCCACTGGATCGTCTTTGGCACTGTTTACGCGCAGCTGTGTGCTGATACGTTGGGTGGCTTGTGCATAGTCGACTGCCGCTGCGGCATAAGCGTTACCAGCTACGAGTGCATTGATATTAGTATTGATAGTCATGTTGAGCTCCTTTGAAATGTCATCTGGATGTCAAAGCGGCAAACTTTTGCCGCTTATGAGATGCAGTATGAAGGTGCTTAAAACACGAAGTAGGAAAACTTTAGCGATCTTTACACTATTTACACTTTTTTAACGAAAAAGCTCAAGTTTCAAGGCGCTCAACCGAATCATTAAGGCAATAAATTACTTATTTAGACTTTCCTAAAGTTTTGCAGGCTGGTGTCGATATACATACACAGCAGAGGTGCAATTCAGCACCTTAGATAAGGAAGGTCACCATGGACTCTCGAATTTCATCAACATCCGTAGCGCGGCAACCCCCTGCAATGCAGTCCTCATCCACTGTTGCTAACAATAGTGCGCCAGTAAATAGTGCACCAGTTGAATTGAAGATACCTAAAGCAGAAATCAAGGTCGATACAGAGACTTTGAAAAAGAATCTTGAAGTTGCAATTAACCACATCAACGAAATGATGCGTGATGGTGGGCGTAATTTATCTTTTGAAATAGACCCCTCTAGAAAAGGGCAGCCTGTAGTTATCGTTCGTAAAGAAGATACAGGGGAAGTGATTCGTCAAATTCCAAACCCAGAAGTGTTGAAAGTTGCACACAGCATTGATGCACTTAAAGGCTTGTTGATGAATAAGCAAATTTAATTGCATATTTTCTAAAGTAATTTCTCAAACAGACGATTCATTGTTCATCAAGAAACAGTTCTTGAAAATTTTCGGTCAAATCACCTTTTAGGAGTTTTAACATGTCAGTAATCAATTCGAATCTCAACGCTCTTGCTGCGCAAGAGTCTTCCCGTTCAAGCGGCGTAAAAATGAGCCAAGCTATGGAGCGCTTATCAACAGGCTTAAAGATTAATTCTGCTAAAGATGATGCGGCTGGAAACTCTATCGCTACTCGCATGACTTCACAAATTCGCGGTATGGCGAAAGCGATTCAAAATACCAACGATGCAATTTCAATGACACAAACAGCAGAAGGTGCCTACGGTAACGTCAGCGAAATTCTTCAGCGCATGCGTGAATTGGCAGTTCAAGCTGGTTCCGGAACTAACACAGGCACTGATCGTCAATCTATGCAGTTAGAAGTAACTCAGCTCAAACAGCAGATCGACGATATCGCCAATAGGACAAACCATAACAACATTAAATTGCTAGATGGTTCTGCTCAAAAAATTGTCATTCAGACAAATACAAACAGTTCTGACACAATGGCATTAAGCTTTGGATCAGCCAAAACAAAAGATATCGGAGTAGGAAGTAGAGCTGCCTTATCCTCGGCTGGTGGAACTCTGGCAAACATGGGGGCTATTACTGCCAATACATTGTTAATTAACGGCGTTGCCGTTGGATCCTCTAAGGCTGTTGATGACAATACTTCTCCAGTAACTGATGCTGCATCTAGCGCGATCGCAAAAACAGCCGCTATTAATGCCGTAGCTAGTTTAAGTGGCGTGTATGCAAAAGCAGACGTTAACACCGTATCAGGCAGCTCTATGACAGCTACTGCAAGTACATTCACGATTACACTTAATGGGGTGACTACGAGTTCCATAACTACCACCACTGATACTTCTTTGAACCGCAAGTTAATTTCCAATGCAATCAATGCAATGTCTGGTCAATCTGGTGTTACTGCATTAGATACAGGGGACGATACTCTGGGCGTCACTTTATCGGCAGCCGACGGTCGAAATATTGTTACCTCAACAACAGCAACCTCAATAACCACAGTTGGAATTGCGAGTAGTACTACTAACATTGGTTCTTTCTCTCTTTACACTTTGGATGGTAGAAGCATAAACGTTGATACTGTGACAGGGGCTGACGGCGCAACAGCTATTAGCAACAGTGGTTTACGTGTAGGGACATACCAAGCTGACAACGCATTAATGACTTCGTTTTTAAGAGCGTCACCAGCTAGTACTGCAGCTCCTGCTACTACTACTACTGGTCTGCTTGACAACTCAACGATGATAATTAACGGTTTAGCCATTGGTCAAGCCTTGACAACTGACGACACAGCATCAGACACTACAGCTACTTCTTCAACCCGCGCAGCAAGTGCAATTGCGATTGCTGCCGCTATCAACAGAAGTACAAATTTAACTGGTGTCACTGCAAGTGCAACTCCAAATATCGTTAGAGGTACGGGATTTACAGCCTCCACAGCCTCGAATTACACGCTAGCACTTAACGGTACAAGCATCACAGTTAACACCCAGACACGTAATGGCGCTATTGATTCAATTAATGCTTACTCTGGTCAAACTGGTGTAGTGGCTTCAGCATTTGGTGATGGTGTCCAATTGGTTGCTCAAGATGGTAGAAACATTACTCTTTCATCTACTTCAGGTGTGGCTGCGAACTTTGGACTAACAGGCGTTACCTTAGGCACTTCTATAACGGCTGCTACAACCTTCTACTCACAAGTTACATTGTCTTCAGCTAACAAATTCACTATTCAGGCTGGAAAGACTGGAGTTACTAATTTGCAACTTCTGGGATTTAGACAAGGCACCTTCGGTGGGTCTGATAATGGTTTGAAAGTAAACCAGTTGGATGTGTCTACTGCTTCTGGTGCGCAACAAGCGCTGGTGGCGTTGGATGCTGCTCTAAATACAGTAGCTCAAGCACAAGCTACATCTGGTGCTTACGGTAACCGTTTGGATGTTGTGATAAACAATTTGTCAGAATCAAGCAAAAATATCACTGCATCACGTAGTCGTATAACTGATACTGATTATGCAGTTGAGACAACTAACTTGGCTCGCCAGCAAATCATCTCTCAAGCGGCGACCGCAATGCTAGCCCAAGCTAACCAGCAAGGTCAAATGGTATTGAGTTTGCTCAAATAATTAAATTAATTTAGTTAAACTTAGAGGGGTGCTAGTAATAGCCCCCTCTTTTTTATGCAAAAAAAAAATCGTAACCAATTAATCAGCATTGCAAACAAAGCTTTTGCGACTTCCCAATACCTTAAGGCTATTGAGGCGCTTACTGAGTTAAATGCTAGAGAGCCGCTAAAGATTGAGTGGTTCGAGAAAAGAGGCATAGCCTATTTGCATTTAGAAATGTTTAGCAAAGGATTATCTGACATCGCTAAGGTAGTACAAGCCGAGCCAAATAACCAATCAGCATTAAGTAATTTTGGGGTGGCCTTACTTAAAACTAATAAATATCAACATGCGAGACAAATTTTAGAATATTTATTAGAGCTAAATCCAAATAGTTACGATGCGTGTATAAATTTGGGAACCGTCTATCAAATGCTCAGCATGCCAACCGAGCAAATTAAAGTGGCTATACGTGCGGTTGAAATTAATCCAAAAAGTGCAACTGCTTACAATAATTTAGCTACCGCGTTTGGTGATAGAGGTATGCTAGTTGAGAGTTTAGAGACGCTTCTCATAGCTAAAACCGTCGACCCTAATTTTTTACCAACGCTTGTTAATTTGGCTCATACATATTTCCGCCAAGGGAATAACTTACAGGCAATAAATGCTTATGAGCATATTTTGAGCATTAAGAATGTGACTCCATCAATCTTTAATTATGTTAGGTTTTCGTGCGCCTATGCATATTTAAATGAAGGCTATTTGGATAAAGGTTGGGACTTTTATGAAAGCGGGTTTGGTTTAAGTATCGGCGGACATTTTGTTAACCGATCATTGATGCCATTTCCTGAGCCAAAGTGGCGCGGAGAGGATTTGAGTGGAAAAACTCTTTTTGTTTTGAGAGAGCAAGGCTTAGGAGACGAATTAATGTTTTCTACTTGCTTTGCGGATCTGGAGAGATTAAAAGCCAGCGTGGTTGTGAAATGCGAACCTAGATTAGTCAATATCTTTCAAAGAACATACCCATCGCTAGAATTTATTCCTGATAATGGACTAGAAGGTGGAATACCAAAAATTTATAAAAATAAAACTATTGACTATTCCATAGCAATTGGTTCGTTGCCTGGTATTTTCAGGAGAAAAATTGAAGATTTCAATTTACCAACTAAAAATTTGATACCTGATGAAGAGTTACTGAAAGAATATAAGACCAGATTGGTTCCGTATGCTGAGAAAAAATTAGTGGGAATTTGTTGGAGAAGCGGATTTTTAGATATAACCCGAAATGAAGGGTATTCTGTTTTAACCGACTGGCAAGATTTGCTTACTCAACCAAATATGGTTTTTGTCAATCTTCAATACGGTGACTGTGAAGCTGAACTGTTAGAAGCAGAGCAAAAATTTGGAATCAGAATATTAAGATGGAACGACACTGACTTGAAAAACGATCTTGAGCGTGTTATCGCATTAATGAATAATTTGGATGCAGTTGTGTCTGTCAATAGTGCGCCATTCGCTTTGGGCGGGGCCAGTGGTGTTAATACTCTCCTGCTTACCGCAGAAGGGTTATGGACAATGATTGGACAAAGAGATAAGTTCCCTTGGTATAAATCAGTTAACCCAATTACTTATAGAATTTCAGATGGACATGTCCTAAACGGTCTAAAGGTTGCCGTCAAATTTATTTGCGAGTTGGGCGCCGCCTAAGTTGTTTTGGGCAATTCATTATATTTGCAAATCCATCTCGGAAAAATTAATCAAGCGGCCCAAATAGCTCGGAAAATAGTAGAGCAACATCCTCATAAGCGGTAAATTTAGGTTCATCCCCCCCTCATTAACATCAATAAACTCTAAACCCATCATAAAGATTTATCACTCTGTCTTTAGTAACTCCAATGGAGATTGCTGAAGTTATTATCGATTCATGCCCAGAATAACTTGATGGAATTAAATGGAAAGGGTTATCTAAGAGTTTTTCAATGCATGTAGGGTGGTAGATTTCTATTCCTCTCCAAGTTTTTTTATTCTTAGATAGATCGCTATCAATAAGTATGAATTTTCTACTTGGCTTAAATAGTGAAGTTAATTGATAGAGAATTTCTGTATGAAATCCAGCGCCCCAAATAACAAAATTGCCATCATCAGGGAGTTTTGTGAATTTTTCTTCAAGCGCTAATTGCGACAGTCGCCAGTTATCTAGGATTTTCTGAGTTAATATTAAGTCATTTGATTTCAAATTAACCATGTTTTTATTAGTTGTTGGTATAGCAACTACCCTGAAGCCGTTATAAGCTTTTATCTCTTCTGCCTCTTTAATATGCCAACCACTTTTTGAAATTACGTTTAACAAGCTATTTTTACTAAAATGGGATAAATGCTGGACTGAGAAAAAACCGTTTAAATCATTGGTTTGACCAAGTTCTAGTATTGGCACCTCTATGATTAAGGCTACATCAGGAGCACTGATTTCGCGAAGTCTGGTTAGTACTTCAATTGGATTTCTCAGGTGCTCGAGAACGTGAAACATAGTTATGGTGGTGGGTTTGTGTAAAGGGGTAAATTTATCAAACTCACCATGGCTTAAAAAAAGATCGGGATTATTTGTTTTCCCTCTTTCAATAGCTGGTAAATCAACATCTACTCCCATGCGACAAATTTGTGATGGAAGTTTAGAAAGAAATCCCCCTTCATAGCAACCAACATCTAGCAACTTTGTTTGAGGTTTGATTAACTTTAATTTATTTAGCCAATGAATCTGTTCGAGTTGATGGTGTGAAGAACTTCCATAAGAAAAGCCAGCTTCTGCAAAAAGGGTTTTTAATCCGGAATCTGTGTAGCAAGGGTTTTTGAATAGAAAAAAACAATTCTGGCATTGACAATCTTTTAGATCTGCTCTTTTATATTCTGAATTACTATCGGTGAAAAATTGAAAATCGTCGTACGCATGTACGACTTTCACTTCAATGTTTTCACAAACTGGACAGTTTCGAGACTGAGTAAAGTTATTGTTTTTTTTATTGCCTTGGAATGAATTAATCATTCTAAAAATAGATTGGGTTTTTTGCATATAAGGCTTTTAAATGATAGCGATTAAAGAATTTCTTACTACAGATAAACTTTCTTTTGAGAATTAGCGTTTACACAAGTTCTCCAGTTCTTTTGTCCTCAATAAGCGATCTTGAATATTGTTAATTCTCATTAAGCTATTACAAGAGCCTGATGCTTTGGCATAAAGATTCAAGCAACTCTACCACTCGGTTTTGTTGCTCGTTAGTCATGCTGGCATATATTGGAATACTGATGCTTGACTTGAAATAATCCTCCGCATTAGGGCAATAACCGAGCTTGAAGCCAAGTCTCTCATAGTGGGGTTGCCGATAAACCGGTATGTAATGCAGATTCACTTTCACGCCAGCTTGATTTAGCGCCTTGTAAAGCGCACGTTGGCTGATGCCAGAGGTTGAGGTTATTTGAATGGGATAAAGGTGAAAACTGGAAAGCGTGTCTGGGTGTTGCCAAGGTGTTTGAACTTCTAGTCTAGACAAAGCCGTGTCATAGATTTTTGCAATGGATTGCCTTGTGTCCACGAATTTGTCTAACTGCTGAAGCTGACTTAAACCCAAGGCTGCTTGGACTTCTGTCATCCGGTAGTTAAAGCCAAGTTCAACTTGTTGGTAGTTCCAAATTTCGTCAGTAGTTAGTGAAGTTGTTTCGCTGGGCTTGTTGATGATGCCGTGACTACGCAAAAGGCGCATTTTGTGGGCCAAATCTTCTCTGTTGGTAACGGCCAAACCACCTTCCGCTGTAGTGATTATCTTGACTGGGTGGAAACTGAAAACCGTGATTTCCGAGTGTCGGCAATTACCTACTGGTTCGCCTTGGTACTTTGCTCCAATGGCGTGGGAGGCGTCTTCTATGATTTTGAAACCATATTTCAATGAAAGTGCATATATTGCGGCCATATCGCAGGGTTGGCCACACATATGAACGGGGACAACTACCTTGGGTAGTTTGCCTTGCGAGTTTGCAACTACGAGTTTTTTCTCCAAAGCCGCTGGGCTCATGTTGAATGTTTTTGGGTCAATATCCACAAAATCTACCTGGGCACCACAGTACAAGCCACAGTTAGCTGTGGCTACAAATGTAATGGGGCTAGTCCATAACCAGTCGCCCGGTCCTAGATCAAGGGCTAAACAGGCAATATGCAAAGCCGAAGTGGCATTAGTTGTCGCAACTCCATGTTGCGCATGGCAATAAGTTGACACTGCTTTTTCAAACGCTGGGACTACTGGGCCTTGAGTTAGAAAATCGGAGCGCAATACATCCACTACCGCTTGAATATCGGAATCAGAGATGTGTTGTCTTCCATAAGGAATGATGTTTGCTTGGTTCATGACATATTGAAAATAAACCGTCAATTTAGCGGTATATAAATTGTAAAAGCATGAAACATACCAACTATATAGGATTGGCATGTTTCATGCTTGATTTTAAGATCTTTCAAAATGGACGTCGGTTTTTCGACGGCATAGTTATGCAGCAGCATTCAGTCGATATATGCGACCAGTCTATATTGGTTACTGGCGGAACGGGCTCCTTTGGCAAGGCATTTGTCAGGTCTGTACTCGACCACTGCCCCAAAATTAAACGCTTGGTGGTTTTTAGCCGTGACGAGCTAAAACAGTACGAAATGCAACAGGAATTCCCAGAAGAAAGATATCCCGCCTTAAGATTTTTCATTGGTGATGTCCGCGACCCCAATCGTTTGGCGCGCGCCATGGAAGGAATTGACACTGTGGTTCATGCTGCGGCCTTAAAGCAAGTACCAGCAGCTGAATACAACCCTTTCGAGTTCATTAAAACCAATGTGATGGGAGCACAAAACGTCATTGAGGCTTGTTTGGACAAAGGAGTGCGCCGGGTGGTGGCCTTATCTACGGACAAAGCTGCCGCACCAATCAATCTTTACGGGGCAACGAAACTTTGCAGTGATAAATTGTTTATAGCTGCCAATAATTTCAAGGGTGAGCGTGATTTGCGATTCTCAGTTGTGCGTTACGGAAATGTCATGGGCTCTAGAGGATCAGTGATTCCTTATTTTATTAACAAAGCCAAAACAGGTATTTTGCCTATTACAGATTTGGATATGACGCGATTTAATATACCGCTTGAAGAAGGTGTAGAGATGGTTTTTTGGGCATTGGAACATGCGTTAGGTGGGGAGATTCTGGTGCCGAAAATCCCCTCTTACCGCATTTGCGACGTGGCCGAAGCAATTGGCCCAAGTTGCAAGCAAGAAATTATTGGCATCCGCCCCGGCGAAAAACTGCATGAAGAGATGATCACCAGTAGCGACAGCCCCAACACACTGGATTTGGATAGTTATTACGCTATTTTGAGTCCATCAAATCAACGCTATATGACTGAATACCTTAAAAGCCCGAAAGCTAAGCAAGTTCCTACTGGGTTTTCTTATGACTCTGGAAGCAACCCAGACTTTTTAAACGTAGAGCAAATAAGAACTTTAATTAAGGCAAAGTTGGATCCTGAGTTTGAACCAATTTAAAAATTAAAGAAGATTCAACAAAGCAAAAATTTAAAAAACTTGCTGGGTTGTATTGTCAAAAGTAATATGTGAATACTAAAATGTTTAGACGAATAGCTCTGGGTACCGTTCAATTTGGAATGAAATATGGAATTTCAAACCAAGAAGGACAAGTTTCGCCAACAGAAATTAAATCAATCCTTAAGAGCGCGCTGGAGATGGGAGTTGATATGCTTGACACCGCAATTAGTTACAAAGATAGCGAAAAATATTTAGGAATGAATGACGCTAATTTTTTTAAAATTGTGACAAAAATTCCTCCTATACCTAATTCAATCGAGGATGTGCGCAGTTGGTGCTTAAGTCAATTTAATTCATCCTTAATTAATCTAAATACTGATCAAATTTATGGTTTGTTATTGCATTCCCCCGAAGACTTACTCACTTCTAATGGCCCCGCTATTTATGGCGCATTAAATTTTCTAAAGCAAACTGGAAAAGTTAAAAAAATTGGTATTTCAATTAATACTTTTAATACCATCACAGAAATTATTAATACATATAAGCTGGATTTAATTCAAGCACCTTTTAATATAATTGATAGACGCCTATTAAATTCAGGAATTTTAAAAAGTCTTAAGGATAAAGATATTGAAATTCATAGCAGATCAGCCTTTTTACAAGGCTTGCTTTTAATGGGTGAAATCGACAAGCCGCCTGAATTTTCAAAATGGAATGATATTTGGAGTCAATGGGCTAATTGGTTATCTAATAACTCAATAACAGCATTAGATGGCGCAATTCAATATGCGCTTTCATACCCTGAAATTGACAAAGTAATTATCGGGGTCCAGAACTCTAAACAATTGACTGAAATATCAAGGTCCATCATGAAAAAAAATATTAATGATTTCCCGGATATTCAGTGCGTCGATGAAAATTTGATAAATCCTTCCAAATGGTTGAAATTGCAATAACTCTTTGTTGAGATTTCTAATATGAATCACCTCCTAAATATTATTACCCTAAAGGTGCTAAATTGAACTCTGGCCAAAAACTATGGCAGCGTGCTAAGACTCTGATTCCAGGGGGCAACATGCTTTTGTCAAAGCGAACGGAAATGTTTCATCCTAAGCAATGGCCGGCGTACTTCAGTAAATCTAGAGGGTGCCAAGTTTGGGATTTAGACGGAAACTGTTACACCGACATGTGCATCATGGGAATTGGAACCAATACTTTGGGATACGGACATCCAGAAGTCGATTCTGCCGTCATGGCGACAGTGCAGGCAGGCAACATGTCTACACTGAACTGTCCAGAGGAAGTTTACCTAGCGGAACGCTTGGTTGAATTGCACCCTTGGTCTGACATGGTGCGCTTCGCCCGATCTGGCGGAGAAGCCAATGCCATTGCGATCCGCATTGCCCGCGCTGCTTCGGGTCGAGATAAGGTTGCGATATGCGGCTACCACGGTTGGCATGATTGGTACCTTTCTGCCAATCTTAGCGATGCGGTCGGCTTAGACGGGCATCTTTTGCCTGGGCTAGAACCTAAAGGTGTGCCGCGAAATTTGCAAGGTACGGTTTTCCCGTTCAACTACAACAACTTCGAGGAACTAAAGGCGCTCGTTGACCAACATGAAATCGGCGTCATCAAGATGGAGGTTTCGCGTAACCACGGACCCGAAAATGACTTTTTGCAAAAAGTGCGTAATTTGGCCACTGAGCGAAACATCGTATTGGTCTTTGACGAGTGCACTTCCGGTTTTCGGCAGACTTTCGGCGGCCTGCATAAGCTCTATGGCGTTGAGCCTGACATGGCTATGTTTGGCAAGGCGCTAGGAAACGGCTATGCGATCACAGCCATTATTGGCCGGCGGGAAGTGATGGAGGCGGCGCAGTCTACGTTTATCAGTAGTACTTTTTGGACCGAGCGCATTGGGCCGACCGCTGCGCTTAAGACTCTGGAAGTCATGGAACGTATCAAGTCCTGGGAAACCATTACTAACTCCGGCTTGGCGATACGCGCGCGTTGGCAGTCGCTGGCCGAAGCGACGGGGCTGCACCTAGATTATTGGGGTATGCCTGCACTGACTGGTTTCACTATCAAGAGCCCTAGGGCTCTTGAATATAAGACACTAATTACGCAGGAAATGCTCGCTAAGGGCTACCTAGCTACGACGGGTGTTTATGTCTGTATCGACCATACCGCGGATGTCATTGATGGATATTTCACGGCTCTCGAACCCATCTTTCGCTTGATCAAGGAATGCGAGGACGGTCGTGATGTCATGTCGCTGATTAATGGCCCGGTGTGTCACGCCGGATTCAAGCGTCTAAACTGAGTTTCCGATCATCACAATGCGAATCGTATGCGTCATACAAGCCCGCATGAGCTCCACCCGACTGCCAGGCAAGGTGCTCTTGCCTTTGGCTAGGCGGGAAGTCATTGCACACGTTCTTGATCGTGTTGCTGCCTGCGAGGCTATCAACGATTTCATAGTTGCTACTTCCGATCATTCCTCAGATGATGTGCTGGCCCAGTGGTGCGAAAGCCATCATGTGCCAGTGTTCCGTGGAAGCCTAGACGATGTGCTGGACCGCTACTACAAATGTGCTTTACAGACCCGCGCCGAAGCTGTTGTGCGTATCACTGCAGATTGTCCTGCACTCGATCCAACTATCGTCGACGAAATTGTTCGCGAATTCAAAGACGGCAATTACGATCTGTTTTATCTGGGAGGCGAATTCCCCGATGGACTGGACTGTGCAGTCTTCTCCTTCACTGCACTGGAGCGAGCATGGCGTGAGGCGACTCTCAAGTCTGAAAGAGAACACGTCGGCCCCTACGTCGTTAAGCATCCCGAGTGGTTCCGGTTGGGAAGCCTGCAAAAATTTACCGGACTGGCGTATCACCGATGGACCTTGGATGAACCACGCGACTTGGTTTTTCTGCAAGCGGTCTTTGAGCGCCTGGAACGTCTAGATGGCAAGCCTTTTTTGGCCAGAGATATCCTTGATTTGCTGGAGCGCGAGCCCGATTTGCTCTGCATCAACCAAGGCATTGTTCGAAACGAAGGGTTGCTAAATTCTATTGCCGACGACGGAGTAACCCCATGACCATAGCCTGTAGCGTGGTGTTTCGGGTTGATGAATCGGTGCGAATGGGGTGGGGCCATATGTCGCGATGCCGTGCATTGGCGGAGGCTTTGACTGAGGCCGGCGCCGAAGTCTCGTTTTGGTGCCGCGACATACGTGCTGGATCGAGATTGACGCTTCAGCGCTTTGGCATCCGAGTAATTGACCTGCCGGATGAAAAGGCATTTCTTTGCCGAGACTGGAGCGGTGATATTGTGGTCGTTGACGGCTATCATTTCGGCGAGGATTTTTGGCATTGCCTGCTTAAGGCCCATCCTAGGCAAACCGTTTGCATTGACGATCTGCGAGACATCCAATACGTCGCTGATCTTGTGATTTGCTACAACGAGGGCATTAGTGCTGACCAGTTTCGCCTTGCGCCGAACACCCGGCTACTGCTAGGTGGACGTTATTTACTTTTACGCCCTGAAATCCTTGCGGCGGCTAGATTGACTGATCGCTCGGTTCCTCGCCAGGGCGTCTTGCTTGCGGCGGGTGGCACAAGGCAGGATCAATGGGCTAAGGATATGCTGGCCCATATGACCATTGTCGAACCGCTTGCAACGGTTTCCGTTCTATCGGGACGCCGTTTGCCGCGAAACAAGGTGTTGCGCCAAGCGGGAATATTCCAGAGCAGGGTACGGTTTTTTAGTAACTTGGAAGCTGTTGGGATGCTCAGACTTTATCGGCGTGCCTGCTACCTCGTTGCGCCAGCCAGCACAATGATGCTAGAGGCTTTCTCTGTCGGTTGCCCGCTTATTTCAGGTTGGGTGGCAGAAAATCAACGCAACTCGCTCAATTTTTATGAGCGCGAAGGGCTGATCATCAATGTAGGCGATTTACGACAATTGACCACTAGCAAATTGCAGCGTGCTATCAGCCGCGCGCAATTTAGAGCAGGCCAAATGATTCGACTGCAGCGCGCTTACATTGTTGCGTCCCGATTGGGCCTTGAAGAAGTTGTTCGAGCCGTTCTCATGAGCGACAATGAGATTACAAGTAAAAATTTAGATTCTGGCTATATGCTCGGATTTATGCCAAATTCATAGAGTCACTCTTCATGGAATCGATGAATCAAGCCCCCAGCCGAGACCGGCCTTTTATCATTGCCGAGTTATCTGGTAATCACAATCGATCTAAAGATCTAGCTATCGATCTCATTCGCGCCGCTGCCAAGGCTGGGGCGTCGGCCGTAAAGCTTCAGACCTACACGCCGGCGTGTTTGACAATTCGGGGCGCCTTCACCATCACTGAGCCAAGCTCACCCTGGTTGGGCCGCGAACTTTTTGACCTGTACGAAGAGGCAAGCACTCCATGGGAGTGGCACGAGGAATTGTTCCAAGTCGCCCGGGAGGAAGGTATACCCTGCTTCTCAACGCCATTTAGCACTAGGGCAGTGGAATTTCTTGAAACTCTTGGTAACCCAATATATAAAGTCGCGTCTTTCGAGATTAACCATATTCCGTTACTGCAGTGTGTTGCCGAAACTGGCAAACCTGTGATCATGTCCACGGGCGGTTCTACGGTTTCCGAGATCGAGGAGGCGGTCAATACTTTGCGCAAACATGGCTGTAAGGACCTTACGCTTTTGAAATGCACAAGTGCTTACCCAGCCGATCCCAAGGAAATCAATCTGCGCACCATTCCCCATATGGCGGCCTTGTTTAGCTGCGATGTTGGTCTATCAGATCACACGCTTGGTATAGGTGTTGCAGTAGCATCCATCGGATTTGGTGTTACTTGTATCGAAAAGCACCTCACTATGGCGCGTGCCGATGGCGGGGTTGACTCCTCTTTCTCCATGGAACCACAAGAGTTTGCCAGCTTGGTTGCTGAGGCCAACCGCGCATTCGATGCGCTTGGTCGAGTGCACTATGGCCTCGAAGTGGCCGAGGCTAAGGTCAGTGCTGGTAAGCGATCAATCTACGCGGCCCGCGCCATTGCACCTGGCGATGTGTTCACAGAAGAAAACATCCGGGTGATTCGCCCCGGTTACGGCTTGCATCCGAGATATTTCTTCAACCTTCTTGGCAGGCGGGCAGGCCGTGCCATCGCCTTGGGCGATCCCTTGGATAGCCAGGACATCCCGTGAACCCGGTTCTCCTGTGTAAAACACTAAATGACCGATGAATGCCATTTACAGCTTCAAGAACTTCACGGAACTGAACGAGCTTGAATCAGAAGAGGTGTTGCAGGGTCGCAACAAAGAGGAGGTTCGGAGATGGATGACCTCCGATCGGATGATCACCTCGGACGAACACAGGCGCTTCATGGATTCATTAAAACTAAATGACACGTCCATCTATGTGAGGATCGAGAGAGGAGGATGTTTCGCGGGGGTCTACTCACTCAACGATATTGTGGACGGTGCGGCCCTGGGCGGTTTTTGGGTTAGTGAATTTACTCGTCAAAGATTTCTAGCCTTAAATGTGGTCTTTCAAGGCATGGATTACATGTTCCGAACATACGGAATTGGCCGAATTTATGGATGTCAACGAATCGACAATCTCGGCACTGTAAGACTTAACGCTTTACTCGGCCTGAAGAGCTGCGTTCCGTCAGCAGGTTGCGGTGAAGGCTTCGAAAAAATAGAGATCACGCGCTTACAGTGGGATCAAATAATTTTTCAGGCACCAAAATTGCTTAAATTAATTAACCGGGCGGAGCGATTAAATCCCTAACAATTTTTTCGGTTTGCGGGGTCGGGTCTGTCGAAAAATGAAATCAGAGGGAATCAAATGACTGAACTGAAGAAATATAACGCTGCATTCGTTGAGGTGATGGGGGTCGCCGAAGATCAACTTCCAGGTTTGATTTATCAGGCGGTTGAGGGTTGGGATTCGGTGGGGCACATGCAACTTATGACCGAACTGGAGGAAGTATTCGGTATCGCCCTGGAAATGGATGATATTTTGGACTTTTCAAGTTTCGAAAAAGGAATGGAGATACTGCGCAAATATGGAATCAACATCTAGGGCCTTGCCCACATTCGTTGGTAAGACGATTTTCATAACCGGGGCCAATCGAGGCATTGGGCGGGCGCTTACCGAGGAGTTTGCAGCGGCTGGGGGTGGGTTGATCGTGCATAGTCGCAGCGAGACAGATGCCTTCGCTGAGGATATGTGTGCTTTGGCTGGCCGATATGGTGTCCAAGTTGATCGCATTGAGTTCGACCTCTCAGATATTCCGGCTATGAAGGCTGCCCTCAACATCGTGTTACCCGCCGGACGACGGATCGACGTTCTGGTCAACAACGCTGGCATCGCCCATGGTGGGCTTTTCCAAATGACGACGCTGGCCAGCGTTCGAGAGGTTTTCGACATTAATTTCTTTGCCCAGTTGGAACTGACGCAGCTAATCTTGCGGCGCATGGTGCGTCAGAAATCAGGTGCAATAGTGAACTTCGGTTCTATCGCAGGACTGGACCTCTCGTCTGGAAACGTTGCCTACGGTTCTAGCAAGGCCGCACTTATGGCTTTTACCAAGACACTGGCTGCCGAGGTTGCCTTGCTTGGGGTTCGGGTCAATGCAGTGGCGCCTGGACTTACCGACACCGACATGGCGACAAAAATGGAAAAAAAAGCGGGGGCTCGAATGGTTGATAGCAGTGCCATGCGGCGAATGGCCTCGCCCCAGGAGGTTGCTCGAGTCGTCTTGTTTTTGGCATCAGACGCTGCATCTTTTGTGAACGGACAGATTATCAGAGTTGATGGGGGCGGGGTATGAAACCTTTAGTAAACGTCATTGAGGCTTGCGAGTCTGCCGCGCAAGAAATACGTTATGACATCCTCCGTATGGGATTGAAGACTGGTTCGAATGGCGCCCACTTTGGCGGGGGATTGTCTCTGGTCGAAATCATGGCGGTGCTTTATCTCTCCGTCATGCGGGTAGATTCCTCCCGTCCACGCTGGCAGGAGCGTGACCGCTTTATTCTAAGTAAGGGGCATGGCGCGATGGCCCTATACGCTGCGCTCAAGCAGGTGGGTTTCGTGACCGACGAAGAGTTGATGACTTTCAAGAGTAACAATACTTTCCTATATGGACACCCGTCCATGAATCTTGACAAAGGGATTGAATTTTCCAGCGGGAGCCTAGGGCTGGGCCTGGCTTTGGGTGCTGGAACGGCGATGGGGTTGCGCAAACGCGGCAACAACACATCTAGAGTGTTCGTGCTGATGGGAGATGGCGAGTGCGACGAAGGTTCTGTTTGGGAAAGCGCCGCTTCCGCAGCGCATTTTGGGCTATCTAATCTCGTGGCCATTGTGGACAAGAACGGACTGCAATACGACGGGCCTACCAGAGAAATATTGAACATGGACGGCATGGCCGAAAAGTGGGAAAGCTTTGGCTGGCAGACTAGAGTTGTAGATGGGCATAACTTGAGCGAACTGCTGGGAGCGCTTGACAGATTCGAAGGCAAGCCTACTGTCGTCATCGCCAACACGGTTAAGGGCAAGGGCATTTCGTTTATGGAGCACAACCCAGCTTGGCACCACAATCGGTTAACCCAGGCTCAGTTTGACGAATTGACCGCTAAAAGGACGGTGCATCTATGACTTCTTTTACTAGGGCCAATCTGCGGACTTGGTCCATGTTGGGCTCAGCAGGGACGTTCGGACTTGCGGCCATGGGCTTGCCGGACATCAATCCGGAGACCCTGATCCTTACAGCCGATCTTCGTAACTTCTCGGGACTGGACAGATTTGCAGCGGCTTACCCGGACCGTCTCGTTAATGTCGGCATTGCCGAGCAGAATCTTGTGGGCATGGCTGCGGGGTTGTGCAATGAAGGCTTTTCTACTTTCGCAACAACCTACGCTACATTTGCTACAGCGCGCAGTGCAGACCCGGTGCGTGTCAACATGGGTTACATGGGATTGGGCATAAAGCTGGTAGGCATGGGGGCGGGTTTTTCTGTCGGTGTACTGGGGCCCACGCATATCAGCGTTGAAGACATCGCATTCATGCGCGCGATTCCCAACATTACGGTCATTTCTCCTGCCGATTGCGGCGAAACGGTTAAGGCCGTGCAGGCGCTTGCCTTACATCAGGGCCCAGCCTATCTTCGCCTAGGCGGCGGCGTACCACACCCAATAGTTTATGAAGAGGACTATGAGTTCACCATTGGTAAGGCCATCCGCCTGCGTCGTGGCGACGAGGTCACCATAGTTGCCACGGGCCCGGTAGTTTATGAGTCGCTGGTGGCTGCTAAGATTTTGGAGTCTGAAAGGATACGCGTGGGGGTGGTTAATATGCACACCATCAAGCCCCTAGACACTGAGGCGTTGCTGGAAGTTTATGCGTCTTCGCGCCTAGTCGTGACGGTAGAGGAGCACAGCACCATTGGGGGACTGGGCGGAGCAGTCGCCGAGCATAAGAGCCAGTTTGCAAGCGTTCCTCCTCAACTAATCATAGGAGTTCGCGACTACTTTCCGCACGCGGGCGACTATCGGCACCTGCTTGCTATGACGGGCCTGACAGCCCCCCAAATTGCTGCCACTATCCGCGACCGTTGGAGTAGCATGGTGTGACCCTTTTCCCCTTAGATTCTTTTCCTTCCGGGCGACCTGCTGCTATCGACGATGCAGGCCGCGAACTCTCCTATGGAGCATTGTTGGAAACCTCGGCGGCACTTGCTAAGCAAGCGCCGTCCAAAGCGGTCGCGCTGGTCCTGACTCGCAATTCACTTGGGTGCATTGCATCCATCGTGTCCATGCTCCGCAACGGTGTTGTGCCGATCCTGCTGGATGCTAGTGCAAGAAGTGAGACGGTTGAGCAGTACCTGATCCGATACCGCCCAGAGTTACTCTCTGTGCCGTCTAATATGGAAGGCTTATTCACTGGCTACACGGGCCTCTTGCGTACCATGGACTACGAGGTGCTCGCGGCAATAAGCGACTTTGCTAGCGCGCCACCGCACGAAGACCTTGCGCTGTTGTTGAGTACCTCTGGCAGCACCGGCAGTCCCAAACTGGTCCGGCAGAGTCGGAGCAACTTGCAAGCTAACGCTAAGTCGATAGCGGCTTACTTGCACATCACCCCAGACGACCGCCCTATTACTAGTCTGCCACTCCATTACACCTACGGTTTTTCTGTTCTATCCAGCCACCTCCACTCGGGTGCAACCTTGCTGGTTACAGAACGCTCAGTCATGGAGAAGCCTTTCTGGCATTTCTTTGACGAAGCTCGTGCGACTTCCTTAGCTGGGGTTCCTTACACCTACCAGATGCTAAGGCGCTTGGGGTTCTCGCAAATGGCCCGAGGTTCTCTGCGCACTCTTACACAGGCCGGTGGCAAACTTCCAGTGGACCTTATTAAAGAGTTCGCCGAGTATGCCGCGCGTGTCGGAGTCGGCTTCTATGTTATGTACGGCCAGACTGAGGCAACGGCGAGAATGAGCTTTGTACCCGCGGAGCGTGCGGTTGAGAAGGCAGGCAGCATTGGCGTGGCGATTCCCGGTGGCGAGTTATTCCTGGCCGATGAGGAGGGTAATGAGATCGCGAAGTCTGGCACCGAGGGTCAGCTAGGTTATCGTGGTCCCAACGTCACCATGGGCTACGCTGAACACCGAGCAGACCTCTGCAAGGGTGACGAAAGAAAAGGTGTGCTGCTTACTGGCGATTTGGCTCGGCGCGACGTGGACGGGTATTACTTCATCTCTGGCCGCCAGAGTCGAATCGTGAAGTTGTTTGGAAAGCGCGTCAGTCTTGAAGATCTGGAGCAGATCTGTCTTGGCGTAGTTGACGAAGCGGCATGTTCCGGTGTCGATGATAGTGTGAAGGTCTGGATTACAGATGAACAGCATCAAGCCGATTTGCCGCGTTTTCTTGCCGAGAGAACGGCAATTCATGCATCAGCCTACCATGTACGAGTCGTTCCAAAACTGCCGCGTACTGTTGCGGGCAAGATTGATTACCGAGCACTGAGTGACGAGGATGTTTCAGCATGATTGACCTCACCGCCTGGCATGCACTGCCGCCTTATTCGCTAGACCACAAAGCGAAAGAGGCGATGCTCACCCAGGGCCTGATTGAGCTAACAGTTAGCCATACTGCTAGATGTTTGCCTTATCGGCAGATGATAGATGCCTTGGGATTCAACCCGCGTGCAGTAAAGACAGCTAAAGACATTCCTTTTCTTCCGGTTCAACTTTTCAAGGAACTGGATCTTTTCAGCGTTCCCCAAGAAGAGATAGTTAAGACTATGACGTCTAGTGGGACTTCAGGACAGGTGCCGTCTCGCATCTATTTGGATCGGGTCACGTCGGCGAACCAGATCAAAGCGATGACCCGAATTGTGCATGCTGTGACCGGGGCCCAGCGGATGCCCATGATCGTTGTGGATAGCCCGGCTGTGATCAAGGATCGAGTACTGTTCTCTGCTCGAGGAGCGGGAATCCTAGGTTTTTCGATTTTTGCTCGAGAAAGGATATTTGCGCTGAGAGAAGATATGCAGTTGGATATCGAGGGCTTGTCCAGCTTTATTGACAAGCATTCCGGCTCTCCTGTGCTACTTTTTGGCTTCACCTTTATGGTTTGGCAAAACCTGTATAAGGAGATGGTATCAAGGGGCGTCAGGCTAAATTTGACCAATGCAATTCTAATTCACGGCGGCGGGTGGAAGACGTTGGTCCGGGAGGCGGTGTCATCCCGGATGTTTCGTGAGTGTTTGCGCGAAACTTGTGGAATTACTCGGATACACGATTATTACGGTATGGTTGAACAGACTGGCTCCATCTTCATCGAATGTGAGAAGGGGCATCTGCACGCTTCGATCTATTCCGATGTCATCGTTAGGCGACCACATGACTTCTCGCCGGCAGATGTGGGCGAGGTAGGACTTATTGAGGTGATGTCGGTGCTGCCTGGCAGTTACCCCGGGCATGCACTACTTACCGAAGATGAAGGAGTGATACTTGGAGAAGACGACTGCTTATGCGGACGTTTAGGCAAATACTTCCGGGTGAACGGTCGTCTAAAGGACGCAGAATTACGTGGCTGCAGTGACATATACGGCGTCGCAAAAGTTTTGAATCATCCTGAAGGGCTGACTCATGGAGGATAGAAGTCAATTGCAGCTTATGTCCCCGTCGAAGGCTGACTTGGTAACAATTCGCCTTACTCGGCCCTTGCGTCCATTTGCTAAAGAAGTTGTGGCCTTTCTCGGCGATTTATCGGAGGCTCTCGTATCCGATTATCGTGTGCGCACAATGCCTGATGTTTACTCGTTTGGATTCTGGTGCCGTCGAGCAGCGCTCTCAGCCATGCAACGTGATTATTGTGATCTTGACAGCAGACTCGGGCGTGGCGTCGTTTTCCATGTTGCCCCGGGCAATGTACCTGTCAACTTCGCCTACTCTCTCGCAACAGGACTTCTTGCGGGCAATTCTAATATTGTGAGGTTGCCAAGCAAGGATTTTGAACAGGTACGGGTTATTACTGAATCTATAAACGCTGTGATGAGTCTTCTTGTACACCAAGGGCTGCGCGACCATATTCGGTTGATCCGTTACGATCGTGATGATCATGAGATCAGTTCTGAACTTTCCGCAATATGCGATGTGCGTGTCATATGGGGTGGTGATAAGACCATCAACAATATCCGACGGCACCAAATCTCATCTCGCTCATTCGACGTCACGTTTGCAGATCGGTATTCCGCATGCGTTATCGACGCTTGTGTATACCTTAATGCGCCTGATCGGTCGGTGATCGCAAGAGGCTTCTATAACGATACTTACTTGTTCGATCAAAACGCATGCACCGCTCCTCATCTAGTTATGTGGCTGGGCTCAAAGGAAGTAGTGGACCATGCTCGCGATGCCTTCTGGAGTGAACTACACGCTTACACCAAAGAGCGATACCGATTGGAGCCTAAGTCCGCGGTGGATAAATGGGCCAACGCTTTGAGGTATGCGGCCCTTCACGCCGAGAGTCAAATCATCAAAGGTGAAGACAACCTTATCAGTCGCCTGTTAATTTCGCGACTTGAACCGGGTATCGAAGATTCGCGTGGCAACTGTGGTTTCTTCTTCGAGAGTCAAATTGACAAACTTGATCAGCTTTTGCCAATAGTCAGCCGGCGCTTCCAGACTCTGTCTTATTTGGGACTTGATAAGGCAGTCTTACAGGATCTCGTCATCAAGGGACGCGCTTTAGGTATTGACCGCATTGTCCCTATTGGGCGAACTCTTGATTTCTCTCTGAAGTGGGATGGCTACGATCTCATTAATACTCTTAGCCGTCTCTTAACTGTCGCATGATGGCCGTTGTGAACCAAATGCTTGTCCGATCTGGTCGCTGACTTTTTGAGCGCGTTTATATATGAAAATTACCCACTACAGCAATTCTTTCATTTCCGTCAGATCGCAGGGTGATCACATCATATGCGATCCTTGGATGGGAAAGGCTAACACTGGTGGCTGGCATAGTTTTCCTGAGTACCCAGTTGATCATCTCGCGCGCCACTTGTCGGATGCACGAATGATCTTCCTATCTCACCTTCATGACGACCATTTTCATCCCGAAACGCTCAAGGCTTTAGGTTTGCTGGATCGGGATTTTGTGATCAAGAAATTTAAGACGCCAATCATGCGACAGCGTCTCAAGAGTCTTGGGGTAACGCGAATTCACGAACTGGACCCGTTTACTGTCAATCATCTGGGTCCTTTCGAAATTGCTATCTTTCCTCAGATGACTAGCAATTCATCGGCTCTGGATGATGACTTGAACTATGACTTAGACACATCTATAGCCATTAAGGCAGAAGGAAAAATTTTCTTCAACCAAGTTGATAATCCACTGTCAACTGCAGATGTGACTCTGGTACGTGACTGGATTTTCAGTCAAATGGGTAAAGTTGATATCGCCTGTTTGATGTCCGGAGCCGCTAGTGAGTATCCTCATCTTTTCTTAGGGATAGACCAGGAGGGTGAGAAAAGACGTATCGTCGATAAATCGCTGAAAGAGCTAATGACCTGGCTTGAGTTGTTGGAGCCTACTTTTTACTTCCCAGCTGGTGGAACGTACCTGATTCCTGGGTGGTTGAGCGCCTTTAGTCATAACATTGCTCAGCCCACCTACCAGGAGATCAGCCATCTGATCCAGCAGCGGAATTTAAAGGTGAGACCTCTTGAGTTGGAAGGTGGCTACTCCATCGATATTTCTTCAGACCATTCTCTTACTCGAACCGAGCCTGCAGTAGTTCCATTAGAGGCCTGCCCCAGGGTTGCCACACTCATGCACGGCACTGACCCTTACGACTATGAGATGGTCGCAACCCCTCCCTTTGCTCAAATCCTAGACATATTAGACGCAGCGCACGAGAATTGGCTTAAGAAGGTAAATGCGGATGAATTACATATAGTGCAGTCCATCTGCTTCAAGATCTATAGTGAGCTTTCGCAAAAAGGTGGCATACCTGACAAAGAGCTTCAACTTGGAAGCTACCAACTATTTCAATCTGGCAACAAAGAGACCGGCGAACTGATCATCCACATCGATAAGCGCGCACTGTTTGGTTGTCTAACTCGACGTTTTGTATGGAATGGCGTGCTAGGTTCATTGTGTCTTTATGAACGTAGTCCAAATCGGCACTTTCCAACGGACTTCTTCTCAATTAACTATCTTGTATTGAAAGACGACCAAATCAAGGCAATTGCATTAGCCAAATAACATTCTTAAAACCAATCATTTATTCGCGCGTAGAAGTAACGTTCAGTCATTTTTGTTGGGATGTATGTGTGTTCTTGCGTTACTGTTCCTTTGTGAGGGGTGGTGTTCATAGGCGGTCCGATAACCGGTATTTGAATGTAAGCTCTTGATAAGTGGCGATTTATTTAGTTAAGAAAGCAAAAGAGTATTCAACGTTGAAATAGTTGACTATCATTAAAAGGTAACAAATATGCGCAAAATACCTTATCCAAAACCAGGCGAAATTTTGCTTGAGGAATTTCTTAAGCCTATGGGCATTTCAGCCTACCGATTGGCAAAAGATATCGGTGTGACGCAAATGCGAATCAGCGAAATTCTTTCTGGAAAACGAGCCATCACAGTAGACACAGGGTTACGCCTGTCTCGTTATTTCAGTCTAAATGATGGCTTTTGGACCGGGTTACAACTAGACCATGACGCTGCGCAAGCGAAGAAATCTCTTGCGAAGGTTTTGTCAAATATCAAGCCTTTGGAAGTTGCTTAAAGAGCCAACTTTGCAGACACCAACCGATTAATGCTCACGCCTTGTTCGGCGGCTTCGGTTGCAAGGGTTCGGTGAACCATAGCGGGTAAAGCATTGATTAAACACTCTGTTTCAACCGCTGTAAATTTTTCCAGATCAATACTTTAGGCGTATCTATACCCATTGCCAAAATGCATCGATCAAGCCAATCATTCTGAGTGGTTAATTTATCAATGGCCTTGTTGAGATCACGTTTAATAGCATTTCCATAAGCGATTTGCGCCTTAGAAATGGCGGTTGTTAATAGCTCTGAAGAAGGCGACATCATGGCTAAATCAATAACATCCCGGCTGAAAACCGATGCGTCCGCCCATCTATCGGCATTGGCTAAAAGTTTGCTGCTGGCCATATCCAAGCGGGTCAGGGTAGCAATGCCGCAGAGTTGATCTGACTTGCCTGGATCTTCTAGCGCTATGCGCCCTTCAAGAATAATTTCAAATTTAATTGGCTTGTTATCGACCATTAAAGTAGTTCGGAGTCCATATTGATCAGCACGAATTTCTTTTTGTTGCTGTAAGGCCATTGCTTCGGGCGTGCGAATGGCATTGATACCTTCAGGTCCAGTAAGAAGTTGTCTTAGGGTTCTGTAGCAACCTAGATCAGATACCAAGAAATCCATATCAACAGATTCCCTGAACTCTCCATAGCAAAGCGTTATCGCCGTTCCGCCACCAAAATAGCAATGGTTTTCTAATAGCAGCTGGCTGTTCAATGACTGCAAGACAGTGGCTATACGCTGATGGTGCGGTCTTTTAAACATCTATAGTTCTCCAGCAGCATCAGCCCGTTTTAATGCGTCAATCAAGGACTTTTCTAGGGGTGTTAAGCTGGTTGCATCCAAGTGACGCCAATTACGATCGTAAATACCGAAAGCTTCAATAGGCGTGAGTGCGTCAAGTCCATGAATATGCCAAGCCAGTTGTTTTAGCTGAGGGTATTCAGTGAGTTTGATTTCAGAGGGTATGACTGAGGTGTTAGGGCCTGCTTGCGATTCCTCACCAAGACCGGCTTTTGACTTGGTTTGAATTTGCAAGCCCAGAGCATCCAATACTGTGAAATAAGCACCCATGGTGACAGATGGCTCGCCCTTTTCTATGCGGTGCAAAGTGACGCGTGAAATATGCGCGCAATCTGCAGTTGTTTGCGCACTTATATGCAAATTTTTCCGTTGTGCACGAATTGTTCCTCCAAGGATTTGGATTCTTTCTGCGACTGCGGAACTGGTATGTGGAAGTTTAGCGGGCATAATGTTACTCATTATATACACATAATCTCAATATATACATAAGCTATTCAAAGTCGAGCCCAGTCTTAACTGCAACACGTAAATAGTGAACCCGCCCCCATTTGCCACCCCACCACTTGGCAGCTTTCTCGCTCATAGCTTGTCGCACCCCCATAAATGATCTGGGGTTGTCGTTTGCCGACACCAGAGATGGACTGCCACTTGTTGAGTCCTTTGATCCAGTCCGGCGCAAAAGTACTACCGGATTTGATTTCGATCGCTTGAAGCCCATCGGGGGTATCGAACACCACG
>Ga0214921_10002858_pt1 | contig 27332 bp, 25 predicted proteins | sample LL1505_MetaG_FD_177992 | JGI IMG/M metagenome (GOLD analysis project Ga0214921, IMG submission 177992) | Freshwater microbial communities from Lake Lanier, Atlanta, Georgia, United States - LL-1505 | ecosystem: Environmental > Aquatic > Freshwater > Lake | place: USA: Georgia | collected... | reverse complement strand
CGCGTTGCCGTCAACAGTCTCAAAATTGAACATGCGGGGATGTGAAACGACTTGCCGGCATCCTGGCCACGCTCTGCTGCGTGGGCCCAGGCTGGCAATTGGCTACCGCGGCTTCAGCCACCGAAGACCTGCTGGTGGCCGCGGAACTCAATCACCAAACCTCGCCTGACGATGTCCTGATCCGACGCTCAACGGATGGCCGGCTCTGTATTGGCGAAGAGCAACTCAAGCGCTGGCGACTAAAACGGCCACCAGGACACTGCGAGGGACTGAATGGCGAGTCGTTTTACCAGCTGTCATCAATCACCGGCCTTCAATGGACGCTTGACGAACAGGCCCTCACACTGAAGCTGCAAGCGCCAGCGCAGGCGTTTGAGGGTTATGCGCTCAAAGCGAGTAAACCCGTAAACCCGCAGCCACAGCCCTCACCCCTGGGGGGATTTCTGAACTACGACCTGTTGGCTCAACAAGTCGATGCGAAGTCCGGCGTCCAGAGGTCAGGCCTCTTTGAGCTGGGAGTTTTTGGGAGTAATCGCGGCGTCCTGACCCAATCACTGCTCTCGAACACACGTCTGGACAGCACCTGGACGCGGGACAGCCCGGAATCTCGTACCACCTGGCAGGTTGGTGACGCCGTTACCCGCTCGGCCAGTGGCTGGGGACGATCGGTGCGATTTGGGGGCATTCAGTTTGCGACCAACGCGGCAACCCAACCCTATACCAACTACTACCCGACGCAGACCATCCGCGGGGAAGCGATCATGCCGTCCACAGTCGATGTCATGATGAATAACAAACTCGTTTCGAGTCATGATGTTCCGCCCGGTCCCTTTGCACTCAATGAACTGACCACGCTGAGTGGAGGCGGCGCAATGCAGGTCATCGTGCGCGATCTGCTGGGTCGCGAGCGAGTGGTCTCCCAACCTTACTATGCCAGCCCAACCGCATTGGCGGCGGGCATCGAGGAATACGCCTATGAAGCCGGGGCGATCCGGGAAGACTATGGTCTTGCCAATAATCATTACGGCCGACACCTCATTGCCGGCACGTACCGACGAGGGCTGAGCAACCAATTTACCGGCGAACTCCACGCCGAGGCAGTACCAGGCCAACAAGCCACCGTTGGCGTTGGGGGGACGTTTCTCAATTCGAAATCGACCGTGCTCGGTGGGGTGATTCACCTCAACAGCGCATGGAGCCGATCAGGACAAGGCGATGGACAATTGATAGGGTTTGGTTTTGAACGCAATCTGGTCGGTGGCTTCGGCTTCTCGGCATCGACCCAGCGCAGCAGCGCCCTGTTTACGCAACTCGGATTGGCACCCACCGAACTCGCCCCAAGACGAGTTCAATCAGCCTCACTCAGCTACTTTGGGGGCCGCTACGGATCGATCAATCTGGGCGTCATCGCTCGTGAAACCCAGAGCCACGAGCGCTCCGAATTAATCTCGGCAAACTACCAGCTCAATATTCAGAACCGCGCCACACTCAGCGTTTCTGGGGTGGCAAATGTAGCTGGCACCCCGACACGCGGACTTTTTTTTCTATTGGCGATTCCGCTCGGAGGGCGGGTCAGCAGTGCGATTTCAGCCCAACACGCCAGCGGTGACTCGCGCAGCACTCAAGAGTTCGCACTGCAAGCGCAACAAAATCCTGCGCCGGGAGATGGCTTTGGATGGCAAGTCAGAACGACAAGTCAAGGCGCACAGCAGGCAGGAGCAGTGCTTGATCGTCATGATGGAACCTACCGAGTCGATCTCGCCCGCTCGGCATCGCAGGACCTCTCGGTGCGTGCAGTCGCATCCGGTGGTCTAGCCTTGATTGGCGGCTCGTTGCAACGGGGATCGAGGATCAACGATAGTTTCGCGCTGGTTCAATTGCCCGATTACCCTGGCGTCAGAGTCTACGCCGACAACCAGCCCGTCGGGCGCACCGACGCACAAGGGAACGCTTTCATCCCAAGACTGCGTTCCTACGAAGTCAACCGGATCGGGGTGAATCAACTCGACCTTCCACTAGATGCCAAAGTGGACGCCGTCACGGTCAATGCCACCCCGTATTACCGCAGCGGAATTGTTGTTCGTTTTCCAGTGACCGAATCCAAAGGCGCGATGATTCGCGTGCTTTTTGATGATGACCTGCCCGCGCCGGTCGGGGCCACCTTGGTGCTCAACCAGCAACCTGAACCATTCACCGTGGTGATGGATGGGATGGCTTATCTGACGGGCCTGTCCCGCAAGAATCAACTTGAGCTGACATGGCGCAGCCATCGTTGCCGCATAGCGGTTTTAATGCCACCCTCGAATGACCCCCTACCCGACCTGGGAACCTTCACCTGCCGGGGGGTTCCACGATGAGTGCCCGCTCTCTCCGCGCCCGATCCGGCCTGATTGCCCTAGCCCTGATCACCTATGGCGTACTTCCATGCACCCTGCTCTGCCTGTTGATCGCGAGCACCGCGACTGCGGCCTCCTGTAGTTTCAGCGCAAGTCCAGCCATTTTTGGTCCTTATGACAACACATTGAACGAAATGGCAGTTGCAACGATCTCGGGAACCTGCAGCAAGGGCGATCCTGCGGACCCAGACATGACCGGCGCGACCCTAACCCTCTCCACAGGTGCGAGCAACGCGTTCAACGTCCGCCAGATGACCAAGGGGTCTGATCGACTGGAGTACAACCTTTACACCAGCGCCGCCCGAACGATCGTCTGGGGTGACGGGACGGCAGGCACTGGCACGGTCGCTGCGCTTGTTGTTCAAAGTAATGGCCGATTTCTTAATCACAATAGTTCGCGTAACTTTGCAATTCCGGCGTACGGACGGATCCCCGGGAATCAGGACGCCGTGCCTGGCGCATATAGCGATACCATCACGGTCACCATGTCCTACTGACAATCAACTACAAAGCGACTGATTCCGATGATGCGTATTGATTTTGTCTCTGATATCGCTTGTCCTTGGTGCGCCGTCGGACTCGGGGCGCTCGAAAAGGCACTGGAGCGTCTGGGCGGGCAAGTAAACGCCGAGATCCACTTTCAGCCCTTTGAACTCAATCCAAATATGCCCCCGGGTGGTCAGGACCTTGGCGAGCATTTACGCCAGAAATATGGTTCGACCCCCGAGCAGCAGGCCCGCACCCGCGAGATGATCACCGCCCGTGGAGCTGAGGTTGGCTTCACTTTCCATCCAGAAGGACGGGGCCGGGTCTACAACACGTTTGATGCCCATCGATTGTTGCATTGGTCATCGGTTCACGATGCCGACCCTGCCCAGGCCCGGAACGACCAGTACCGCCTCAAAAAAGCACTGCTCGAAGCCTACCAAGGCCGAGCCGAATGCATCGAGTCGCCAGAAGTTCTACTGGCGGCGGTTGCAGCGGCTGGGTTGTCCGTGACCGAGGCAAAACGAGTCCTCGAGAGCGACCTTTACGGCGACGCCGTTCGCGAACGCCAGGCGATTTATCGCGCCGCCGATATTCATGCCGTTCCCGCCGTGATCATTAATGATGAACACCTGATCTCGGGCGGGCACCCGGTTGAAGTCTTCGAAGCGGCGTTACGCGAAATCGCCGGGCTCGAACCCGCCTAAGCTTGAATCCGCCTAACTTTGACCCCCCTGAGCCTCAAGACGCAGATTTCAAAAACTTTAGAACGGCCTCAGTAAACAACTCGGGCTGTTCCATGTTGCTGAGGTGCGCTGCGTTCGGCAACACACACAATTGCGAATCCACCAGATGTTCATGGAGTTGCTGTGCCATGGCAGGTGGCGTCGCCTGATCGGAGTCGCCCACCAGGATCAGCGCAGGAATACTGACCTGCCGGAGCGCCTCGAGGGTGTTGACTGCACCGATTGCCAAGCAACATGCGGCATAACCCTCGACTGCAGACCCTTCAATCATTGCAGCGACGCTCGCCATGACCTCAGGATGAGCCGCCCGGTAAGGTTCGGTAAACCAGCGCGAGAGCGAGCCGTCCACCATGGCCGCCATCCCCTTCGACCGCGCGGTAGCCGCCCGATCAGCCCAAAGCGTCGGCGCATTAGCCGGACCACGCCCGGTCGTATTAGCGAGGATCAAATGCGACAGGCGCTCAGGTGCCTTAATTGCCAGAGTCTGGCCGATCATGCCGCCCATGGATAGCCCAAGCCAGTGGCTTTGCTTGATGCCAAGTTCGTCCCAAAGCTCCACGACATCCTGAGCCAGATCGCTCATCTGGTAGGGCCCAGAAGGGCTATCCGACTGACCATGGCCTCGGGTTTCGATCCGCAGCACCTTGAAATGCTGCGATAGCGCATTGATTTGTGGCGCCCACATCGAGTTGTTGGTACCCACCGAGTGCGAGAGCGTCAGCCAAGGGCCGTCACCATCGATCTCGTAATGCAGCTTGACGTGGTTAACCGTTGCAAACATGGTCAGATTGACTCCATAAAAAAAGAAGCAACAAGGCGGGATCGCCGATCTTACGCGCTCCGGATTAAACTCCATGACACAACCAACAGGAGCCCCGCTGAGGCACAGGAGACCCGTAATGAGCCAACAAACCAAGTACTTGCTCGATGAAAGCCAGATGCCTAAATTCTGGTACAACATCCAAGCTGACCTGCCACAGCCGGCCCCACCGGTTCTTCATCCCGGCACCCATCAACCCGTCGGTCCCGACGATTTGGCCCCGCTCTTTCCGATGGATTTAATCCTTCAGGAAGTCTCGACCGAACGCGAAATTGAGATCCCTGAGCCCGTCCGCGACATCTACCGCCTGTGGCGTCCAGCTCCGATGTATCGGGCCCATCAACTTGAGAAGGCGCTCGGCACTCCAGCGAAAATTTTCTACAAGTACGAAGGGGTCAGTCCAGCGGGCAGTCACAAGCCCAATACGGCGGTGCCGCAGGCTTTCTACAACGCGAAAGCGGGCGTCAAGCGGCTGACCACAGAGACCGGTGCAGGGCAATGGGGAACCTCGTTAGCCTTCGCTGGATCATTGTTCGATCTTGAAGTGCTGATCTTTCAGGTCAGGGTTTCCTATGACCAGAAGCCCTACCGGCGCGCCGTGATGGAGACCTACGGTGCACGCTGCCTGGCATCGCCATCGACCGAAACAGTCTTTGGCCGCAGCGTCCTCGAACAGCGCCCTGATCATCCAGGCAGTCTAGGCATCGCCATTTCAGAAGCCGTCGAACTCGCAGCGCAGCGAGATGACACCAAATATGCGCTCGGCTCGGTGTTGAATCACGTTCTCATGCACCAAACGATTATTGGTCAGGAATCGATGCTGCAAATGGAAATGGCCGATCTTTGGCCCGATGTCGTGGTGGGATGTACTGGAGGGGGTTCGAATTTCTCGGGGATCGCATTCCCGTTTATCGGACACGGCCTGCGCGGTGGCCCAAAACCAAGAATCGTCGCCGTCGAACCCGCTGCCTGCCCATCTCTTACCCGTGGGCGTTATGCCTACGACTTTGGCGATACCGGTCACATGACGCCGCTGACCAAGATGCATACGCTGGGTTCAACGTTTACGCCCCCGAGCTTTCATGCGGGCGGTCTGCGTTACCACGGTATGGCGCCGCTGGTGTCGCATCTCAAGGAACTCAATCTGATCGAAGCAACGGCATACACGCAGGGCGAATGTTTTGCCGCTGGCGTGCTCTTCGCGCGCCACGAAGGCATCGTTCCCGCACCCGAGGCGAACCATGCCGTTAAAGGTGCGATTGAAGAAGCACTTCGGTGCAAGCGCGAAGGCCGCAGCGAAACCATCCTGTTCAATCTCTGTGGACATGGGCACTTCGACATGACGGCTTACCAGAAGTATTTTGCTGGTGAACTCGTTGACGAAGCCTATGACGAGGCCGAACTCGCCATGGCGCTGGCCGGACTGCCGAGTGTTGCCTGATGCATCCCCGTGTGTTCTGCCGCCTCAAGAGGCGGCCCTTGTCGTTCGTTCAAACCTGGGGACTGACCCCAGATTGCCGGAACTGGCCTCCGGTTTTCGACCAGGCAAGCAGCCCGTCATCGCGCAGGATTATCTCGCCGTCACGGCGAATCCACTGGCGACCCAGGCCGGCTGTCGCGTATTGCACCAGGGCGGGAGTGCGATGGATGCCGCCGTGGCCGTGCAACTGGTCCTGGGACTGGTTGAGCCCCAATCGTCAGGTATCGGTGGCGGTGCATTCATTCTTCACTATGATGCCTCCACCGGACAATTGCAAAGTTACGATGGCCGCGAAACCGCGCCCGCAGCCTCGAGCGAAAACGATCTGCGCTTAATCAGTGCGAGTGACCCAAACCCGCTACATCCCAGACTGGCGCATCCGTTTTTCAGCGCGCGAGCCAGCGGACGATCGATCGGGACGCCGGGTGTGTTGCGCATGCTCGAGATGGCCCATCAGGAATACGGCCGGCAGACCTGGTCAAGCCTCTTTGAGCCGGCGATCCAGATCGCAACCGAAGGCTTTGTCATCAGCCCCAGGATGGCTGCGGCAATCCGAACCGCCCGAAATGACCTGTTACGCGACCCCGACGCCAGCGCGTATTTTCTGAATCCCGACCTCAGTGCGAAGTCCGTAGGAACAGTGCTGCGCAATCCCGACTATGCCGCGACTCTTGCCACCATCGCCCGCGAAGGCGCTCAAGCCTTCTACATCGGACCCATCGCAGAATCGATCGTTAACAAGATTAAAGTCAACCGCGGCAGCGACCATGCGCCGGTCGCCATGACCCCGGGGCTTACCGAACTGAGCGATCTGGCCAATTACCGAGCGGCACGTCGCGAACCAGTCTGTCGGCCTTATCGCCAGACCATCATCTGCGGCATGGGGCCCCCATCAACCGGCGGAATTGCGGTAGCCCAAACCCTTGGAATTTTGGAGAATTTTGATCTTAAGGCGCATCGACCGTCGGTGGTCCAGAGCGACGGCGGGCGGCCGACCGTGACCGGCATTCATGTCATCAGCGAAGCCCAGCGACTTGCGTATGCGGATCGGTATCGATATGTCGCCGATACTGATTTTGTCCCGCTCCCCGGGCTCGGTGTCGACACCTTACTGGACCCTGGCTATCTCGCTTCGAGGGCAGCACTGATTTCCACCCAACAGTCGATGGGCGTGGCCAAACCCGGAGTCTTTGCGAATACTCAGGCGCAGGGAGACAACACCTCCGAGGGTAATGGCACCACCCATATCAGCCTGGTTGACCGGGCGGGCAATGTTGTTGTGATGACCAGTACGATCGAGAGTGGCATGGGATCGTTCCATTTCACCCGGGGGTTCTTGCTTAACAATCAACTCACAGATTTTTCATTTCAGCCCGCCGACTCATTGGGGCCCATTGCGAACCGTCTTCAACCCCTTAAGCGACCAGCCAGCTCGATGTCCCCGACGCTTGTGTTTCACCGCAAAGCGGACGGATCGCGCGGAGACTTCCTCATGGCCACCGGATCACCCGGTGGACCCAGCATCATTCAGTACGTCGTCAAAACACTCGTCAGCGTCCTGGACTGGGGCCTGGATGCACAGCAAGCGACATCGATGGTGAATTTTGGGGCCGGCAATAGTCCGACGACCCATGTGGGGGGGGAGCATCCCGCCATTGACCCCGAAATCGATCCTAAAGCGGACCCCAAAGCCGCCCCCAAAGCAGACCCAATAGTCAGCGGCCTGCGCGCTCTAGGACACACCGTATCGACTGCGGCCCAGTCAAGTGGCGTGGCGACGATCGTGCGTTTACCAAATGCCTCGGAACCATCGACCCCAGCCACCCCAAAACGATCAGTCTATGTTGGTGGTGTCGACCCCCGCCGCGAGGGCGTCGCGCTCGGTGGCCAACCGCGGCTTGACCAATGAGGCCGACTGTTTAGCGCGACTGCGAGCGGTCTCTATGTCCGGACCATGGGCCAGTGCCACGCCCATGCGACGCTGCACGAAACTTTCTGGCTTACCAAATAGACGCAGATCAGACCCAGGTACCGATAGCGCCCGCTCGATGCCGGCAAATTCGATTGCGGTGGCATCGACCCCGCCGTAAATCACAGCACTCGCACCGGCATTGCGCAGTTGAGTATCGACCGGAAGACCCAAAATTGCCCGCGCATGCAATTCAAACTCGCTCTGCCACTGGGTCGTCAGCGTGACCAACCCCGTATCGTGCGGACGCGGACTGACCTCGCTAAACCAGACCTCTTCGCCACGCACGAAGAGTTCAACACCGAACAGTCCAAGCCCAGCGGGCTCACCATTCAACCCTCGACCCAAGTCATCGGTGACCGCACGGGCAATCTGCTGCGCGCGAGCGAGCGCGACCGGCGGCATCGCTTGCGGCTGCCAGCTTTCGACGTAATCACCGCCGACCTGCAAGTGGCCGATTGGCTCGCAAAAGTGCGTTTCGATCAGCCCATCGGCCCCACGAGCGCGGACTGTGAGAAGCGTAATTTCGTACTCGAAATCGATAAAGCCCTCAACAATCACACGACCACCAGCGACCCGACCGCCATGCATCGCATGACTCCATGCAGCCTCGATCTCCTCGGGCCCATTGATTCGACTTTGCCCCTTACCCGAACTACTCATCACAGGTTTAATGACACAGGGATAGCCGATTCCGCCTATATCGCCGCTATCGCCACCCTCCCTACCCCCCTCGATCGCCTCTCGAAGTTGGTCCAGCGAATCGCAGAACTGATAAGGGCTCGTAGGTATACCGAGCGTCTCCGCGGCAAGTCGTCGAATACCTTCCCGGTCCATCGTCAAACGGGCAGCGCGGGCAGTTGGCACCACCCTAACCTTACCTTCAGCCTCAAGGACCTGCAGTTCTGCGGTCGCGATCGCTTCAATTTCGGGTACGACCAGCATTGGGCAATCTGATTCGATCAAGGCCCGCAGTTGCACCGGATCATTCATCGGAATCGTATGGGCCCGATGAGCGACCTGATGGCCCGGCGCGTTGTCATAACGGTCCACTGCGATCGTCTCAACCCCGAGTTTCTGCAGCGCAATCAGCACCTCCTTACCGAGTTCTCCGGCGCCAAGGAGCATGACCCGGGTGGCAGAGGGCGAAAGCGGTGTACCTAAAATTGTCATCCCACAATCTCCACAATCGCGTCAGACACTGAGCGCAAGGGCTTCGTCAACAACAGGCCGCGTGAGCGATGGTGCGAAGGTCTTTATAAAATCGTAAACATAGGTGCGTAGAAAATTACCGCGGCGGATCGCGAGGCGGGTGAGATTGATACCAAAGAGGTGACGTGCATCAATTGCCCGAAGCTTAAGATCGCGCTCATGATCAAACGCAATGCCCGCGATAATCCCAACACCCATCCCGAGTTCGACATAGGTCTTGATCACATCTGCATCCATCGCCTCCAACACAATATTGGCGTTCAACTGCTGCGCATCGAAGGCCTCATCGATATGGCGCCGCCCCGTGTAACCAGTCTCATAGGTCATGATTGGGAATTGGACGAGCTCGTCGAGCGTCAGTAAAACCCCCTGATCTGCGGCCGCGCTCAGGGGATGGTCGGCCCGAACGATCACCGAATGGGTCCAGTGATAACACGGCATCGTCACGAGTTCCGGATGACTGGCCAGGGCTTCGGTTGCGATGCCCAGATCTGCGTCACCGCTGATCAGCATCTGGGCAATCTGCGGTGGCGACCCTTGATGCATCCGTAAGACGACCTGAGGATGAACGGTACTAAAATCCCGGACTGCAGTTGGCAGGGCGTAGCGAGCCTGCGAATGGGTAGCCGCGATGGTCAGAATGCCCTGCCCCTGAGCAGCGAACTCATCGCCTGCCCGACGCAAATTTTCGGCCTCCAGCAGCAAACGCTCGATCATGGGTACGATCGTCTGGCCCGGTCCAGTCAAACCCTTCAATCGTTTGCCGGCCCGCACAAAGACCTCAATCCCGAGTTCTTCCTCGAGTTCCCGGATCTGGCGGCTTACGCCGGGCTGCGACGTGTGGAGCGCCTGCGCCACCGCCGTCAGGTTAAAGTCGCGACGAACCGCTTCGCGAACGTAGCGTAGCTGCTGGATTTTCATAAGCCCTTATTTTGCCACCCATGTCACGTCGCACCTTTCTAGGAAGCTTGGCAGCCATGCCCAGTCTCAGATCCCTCGCTCCGGGCGGAGTGGCCGCCGGTCTCGTCAAAGCCACACATGCCGAAGGACTCGATCCAAAGGGAAGCAACCTGCCAGCGTTTGATGTCAGCGCGTTGCAGAATCAACTCGAGCGAGGCAGCCTGACAGCGGTGGCGCTTACCCAGGCCTGCATTTCCCGCATTGATTTAATCGACCGAAGCGGGCCACGATTGCGTTCGGTGATCGAACTGAACCCAGACGCGATGGCGATCGCCGAGGATCTCGACCGTGAACGCCAGGCCGGAAAAATCCGTAGCCCGCTGCACGGGATACCGATCCTGATTAAGGACAATATCGCGACTGCGGATTCGATGCAGACGACTGCCGGATCCTTGGCCATGATCGGGGCCAGAGCACCCCGCGACGCACATCTGGTGACTCGGCTACGCAATGCGGGTGCAATCATGCTGGGCAAGACCAACCTGAGTGAATGGGCCAATATCCGTTCAAACCGGTCGACGAGTGGCTGGAGTGCCCGCGGGGGTTTGACCCGCAACCCACATGCGCTCGACCGCAACACCAGTGGTTCAAGCTCGGGAAGCGCCGCGGCGACTGCAGCCGTCCTGGCACCGCTGACTGTCGGAACCGAGACCGACGGATCAATCGTTTCACCCGCCTCCATCAACGGAGTAGTTGGATTCAAGCCCACCGTTGGTCTGGTGAGTCGCGACGGCATCATTCCAATCTCACGCACACAGGATACGGCCGGTCCAATGACCCGCAGCGTGACCGATGCAGCCCTGCTGTTGAGCGCAATGGCTGGCCCCGATACGCGAGACTCCGCAACCCGCAGCGCGAGAACGACCGACTATATGGCCGCCCTCAACCTTGATGCGCTCAAAGGTGCCCGCCTCGGTATCGTGCGGGCAGCTTTCACTGGCAATCCGCGCATCGATGCGGTGCACGAGCAGGCACTCAGCATCCTCAGTGGGAAAGGCGCTCGCCTGGTCGATTGGGTCAAACTGCCATCGGCAGAGCAGTATCAAGACAGTGAATTCAGCGTTCTGCTCTATGAGATGAAGGCGGGTTTAAACAGCTATCTCCGTGAATTTGGACGCGGCGCACCCGTCAACAGCCTGGCCGATATCATTGCATTTAATGAGACGAACGCCGCCCAGGAGATGTCTCACTTCGGCCAAGAATTATTCCTTAGGGCAAAAGAACTTGGCGGATTGCGCAGCAAACCCTATCTCGCCGCGCTCGAGACCTGCCAACGACTGGCGCGCACCGAAGGCATCGACGAAGCCCTGCGTCGACACGAACTCGACGCGCTCGTTGCGCCAACAGGTGGCGTCGCCTGGCTCACTGACTTTGTCAACGGCGACCACTACACCGGGAGCTTCTCAACGCCTGCTGCAGTCGCTGGTTATCCGCATCTCTGCGTACCCTGCGGCTTTGCTGCCGGCCTGCCAGTTGGGCTGAGTTTTGTGGGCCCGGCCTGGAGCGATGCCCGGATTCTTGGGCTTGGGTTTGCTTTTGAACAAGCAACCAAGGCATTGCGCTTCCCAAGCCTAGCCAATTCCATTCAGATTATTTAACGAAAACACGCAAACCCTCAAGCAACTGGTCAGGCGCTTCACTCATCATCTGGTGGCCTGCCTGCAACCGAAGTACCTGGGCCGCATGCGCCTGATCGATGAGCGCCTGTGCACCTTTGGGCGGTGTCATCTGATCCTTATCACCCAGCATGAACAGAATGGGACAGTACACTCGCGCAATCGCGCTATCGCCCCCCTTGTAACGATCACACGCCAAAAAACCGGCATAAAACGGGTTGTGATCGGGGTTAGAGGCCAACACGCGCCGCATGAGCGCACGCCCCAATCCGGGCAACCAGGTCCCGGGTCCGAGGGCCGACGGCGGCGCCGCAAGCCCTGAATACGAGAAGCGGGTCACCAAGCGAATCGCCTCTTCGGGCGCTTTGACCGACGCCTCCAGCAATGCCTCCGATACTCGCATCGGGTAAGCAATGCCGAGCAATGCGAGTCGGTCGACACGATCTTGAATCCGACTCGCCGCTTCGAGCGCGATCAATGAACCAAAGCTATGTCCGATCAACACGATTCGGTCAATTTGCATCGTATCGAGCAGCGCAATGACTGCGAGCGCCGCCGCTTCGACCGAATCGGGAGGCGCTCCCGGACTCCGATTGTGCCCCGGCAGATCCGGCACCAACACGTTCCAGCCGTGGTGAGCAAAATAACGTGATTGCAAACCCCAAACGCTGTGGTCATTCAACACACCATGAATAAAAAGCATGGTGGGTTTCGCGGCATCGAAGTCGCGCCCCCCGGTATACACATAGAGCGGTGCGCCCTGAACTGTGATGATCATGAGGAAGCCCCTGCCGCACCGGCCGACGCCCCCGCCGACGCCCCCACCGACGCACCCACCGACGCACCCACCGACGCACCGGCGCGCTGAGCGGCCTTCAATGCCCGTTTGAGATCCTGAACCAGGTCCTCGGGGTCTTCGAGGCCGATCGATAACCGGATCGAGCCCGGCCCGATACCCGCCGCATGCAGCGCGGCATCGTCCATCCGAAAATGCGTGGTGCTGGCCGGATGAATCACCAAACTCCGGCAATCCCCCACGTTGGCGAGATGGCTAAAGATCTGCAGATTTTCGACGAACGCCTTTCCCTGCTCGCGGGTGCCACACAGATCAAAACTAAAGACCGAACCGGCGCCGCGCGGGAGCAAACGTTGCGCAAGTTCGTGGCTACGATGGTCAGGCCGGCTCGGATGCCCGACCCGTTCCACCATCGGATGGTTCGCCAAAAAGTCCACAATCGCATGGGCATTACTGACGTGACGCGCCATCCGAAGCGGCAGAGTCTCAATCCCCTGCAATATCAGCCATGCCGTATGCGGGCTCATGCACGCGCCAAAGTCTCTCAGGCCCTCGCGACGGGCTCGGAGCAAAAATGCGCCAACCGTGTTCTCTTCACTAAACACCATGCCATGAAAGCCTGGGTAGGCCTCTGTCAGTTCGCCAAATTTGCCGGAACGCTCCCAATCAAAAGAACCACCGTCGACCAACAGTCCGCCGACCACCGTGCCATGTCCTGAAAGAAATTTCGTTGCCGAATGGACAATGAGATCCGCGCCAAGCTCAAAAGGCTTGATCAACCAAGGCGTTGTCATAGTCGAATCAACCAGCAGGGGTACGCCGGCGTCATGAGCGATCGAACTGATGGCCGCGATATCCAGGATATCCAGGCCCGGATTTCCAACGGTTTCACCAAAAAACAAGCGGGTGTTTGGCCGAACCGCTGCCTGCCAGGCGGCATGGTCGTGAGGGGCGACAAAACTTGTTTCGATCCCAAAGCGACGCAGGGTGTAGTCCAGCAGATTGTGCGAACCTCCGTAAAGCGCTGTGCTGGCAACGATATGCCCGCCGGCTCCCATCAGCGTCGAAATCGCGAGGTGCAGCGCAGCCTGTCCGCTTGCCGTTGCGATCGCGCCGATCCCGCCCTCGAGTGCCGCGATGCGCTGCTCGAGTACGGCATTCGTGGGGTTACTGATTCGACTGTAGACATGCCCGGCACGCTCCAAATTGAACAGAGCCGCTGCATGGTCTGACGATTCAAAAACAAATGAGGTGCTGAGATACAGCGGAACCGCGCGCGCACCGGTGGCCGAATCCGGCGAAGCGCCCGCGTGCAGCGCCAGGGTGTCAAAACCAACTAAACTTTCCATCAAGGAAGATCCATCATGCAGTACGAAACCCGATTTTGCACCCATTGCGCAACACCGCTCATGCTGACCACTCAGCTCGAAGACGGTGGCCACAAAGAGCGATTGCGCTGTCCGGCTTGTCGTTGGACGGTTTGGAACAACCCGACGCCGGTTCTTGCTGCGGTCGTGCAATGCACCGACCGCGACGGGCAGCTGTTGCTTGCGCACAATGCAGCCTGGCCCGGGCGAAGGTTCCGTTTGATCACCGGATTTATGGAAGCCGGGGAAACCCCCGAAGAGGGAACGGCACGCGAGGTCACCGAAGAAACTGGCCTCCAGGTCGACGGGCTTTCACTGATTGGGGTCTATGATTTCCAGCGCATGAACCAAGTCATCATCGCGTACCACGCGCGCGCCAGCGGGACCATTGTGCTGTCGCCCGAACTGAGCGAATACCGACTGTTTTACCCCGAGGATGTCCTCTGCTGGCCGGCAGCCACCGGCCTCGCGCTCGCTGACTGGCTGCGTTCAGAGGGTCATGAACCGCAATTCAGCGAGCACAAACTTTCTTGACAATCAATTCAGCAGCCGTACCCGGTGTTACGGTTCGCCAGTCATTCGGATGTTCGGTACCCAAATTGGCCCCCTGTGCCATGGGCTCCGCATGAAGCGCCTCGTAAGTGACCTGATATTCAACCGTCTCACAGTCGACTTCATATCGCATCCGCACCGATCGCTCACCGTCAGGCCCCTTTTTTACGCGGTCTGCAATCACCCAGACTGATGTCAGGTCAACCTGATAGCGGATGGTGTCCGGATTGAAGTAAAACGACGCCTCCTCATTGGCCGCAATCGGTAGCCAGGCCGCCGCGGCAGACGTCGAACTGAGGGTCCAGAGGAGAACCGTCCACACAAGATACTTTGGAAACAGGCGCCCAGCCGTCGAGTCGTTTGTCGCGAGTTCATGCCGATCGACCCGCATTACGAATTTCCTCGGTAATTCTCACGTAACTCCCTTTTGAGGACCTTACCGATCGCACTGCGAGGTAACTCTTGAACGAAGCGCAAGTCCGAAAGACGCTGAGTCTTGCCGACCCGTGCATTGACCCAATTTCGAAGCTCCTGAGCGCTTAGACCACTCTCTGACTCTGCCCCGGCCCGCCGGACTACAAATGCCACCGGCGTCTCGCCCCAGTCGACCGACGGCACCCCAACCACTGCTGCCTCCTGGACGTCTGGATGCTCATCAAGAACCGATTCGAGGTCACTCGGATACAAGTTGAATCCACCCGAAATGATCATGTCCTTCTTACGATCGAGCAGAATCATAAAACCCTCTGGATCGAATCGTCCGATGTCTCCGGTGCGAATGAACCGCAAACCATCGGGGGAAAACCATTCTGCTTCTTGAGTCTTTTCTGGTTGGTTGTGGTACCCAATCATCATCGCGGGCGAGCGTCCAACGACCTCGCCGGGCTCGCCCGGAGGAAGTTCCACCCCCTTGTCATCAATCAAGCGAAGGTCGTGCCCCGCAGCGGGAGGGCCGACGGTATGGAGTTTGTCGGGATGAAGATGCGCCTCGAGAATGCAGGTTCCACCGCCTTCGGTCATCCCGTAAAACTCGACCAATCCCCCAGGCCAACGTCGCAGCACATCGGCCTTGATCTCAGCCGCAAATGGCGCACTGGTGGAAAACTTCATCTGAAACGCCGACAGATCATGGGCGTCAAACTGTGGATGCGCCATCAAACGACGGTATTGCACAGGCACAAGCATCGTGTGGGTCACCCGCTCGCGCGCCGCAATCTTCAACCATTCGCCGGCATCAAACTTCGGCATTAAATGGACCGTCCCACCGAAGCCGAGAGTCGGGAAAAAAACCACCAAGGTCGTATTGGAGTAGAGCGGTGTCGACAGCAAGGTCACGGTCGACGCGCTGTAGCCATACTGCAAGCCTCGATGAATATGCAGCCATCGCATCCCATGCGGCTGAACAATGCCCTTGGGAACGCCGGTCGTTCCAGAAGAATAAATGATGTTGAAAGGCGACTCGGGCCGTAATTCAACAGGACAGGGCTGCGCTCCGATCGGCTCGAGCCAGGCCTCCAGTGAACGGCACGACAGGCCCGCGTCAAGTGCGACACAATCACTACGGTAGGTTTCGGGCACCAAGCCAAACCCGATGTCATCTACAAAAAGGCGCTTTGGATTTGCGTCCTGCAACATGGCTGCGAACGTTGCCGCCGTCACCGAGTACGCCAGTGGCGCGACCACGAGACCCGCCCGTAATGCCCCGAGGAAAATGGCTGCCAACCATGGCGTCATACCGCCACAAAGGACGATCGAATCCCCCTCGACCAAACCGTCCCGTTGCAGAGAGGCGGCCACCTGATCCATCCGCTGATCGAGCTCAGCCCAAGTCAGGCAGTTCTCGCCCTGCACAATAGCGGGATGCAGAGGCTGAGCCTGCGCATGTTCGCGCAGCAAATCCCCGATCGGTCGAAATGGCGGCAAATCATCCACCTTGGTCGGTTCGGCTTGTCTCATCTATTCACCCTTTCAACTCTTCAACTTCATCGCATAATCGTGACATGGGAAACATTTACCTCGTCCGCCATGGTCAAGCCTCATTTGGTGCGGAAAATTATGACCAGCTCAGCACGCTTGGCCAGCAACAGAGCCAACGACTCGGAGAATACTTCGCCGACAAGGGTATCCAGTTTGAAGCGGCATTAACGGGAACCCTGCAGCGACAGATTCAGACCCATTTGGCCATCTGTGCCGGTGCCCAGGTCACACTGCCTGCCCTACGTTGGCCCGGTCTCAATGAGTACGATAGTGAAGCGGTGATCGCAACCGTTCATCCCGAAAAGTTGGTGAAGCCCGACACCCCCGAGCTCTATCGACATCACTTTCGACTCTTACGAGATGGCTTGACGCAATGGATGCAAGGTCGGGTCCAACCGGTTGGCATGCCAACTTATGTCAATTTTGTGCACGGCGTGACGAGTGCACTTGATCACGTGCGGGGCAATTTTGGTGGAGATGTCCTCATCGTTTCGAGTGGCGGCCCGATTTCGACTGCGGTTGGTCACATCCTGGGCGTGCCTCCAGAGTCCACAATTGAATTGAATCTTCGGATTCGGAACAGCGCCGTGACAGAGCTGAACTTCAACCCCAAGCGCTGCCAGCTGCACACGTTCAATACCTTGCCGCACCTTGATGCACCCGACTTTTCGAAGTGGGTTACCTACGCCTAGAGGTCGCGCCACCCGTTCGCATCGTTTGAAGGATCACGCCCATGTTCCAGATGTTCACCCGCCTCGGCCGCGGCCTGTTGATCGCACTCGCTCTGCTGCAATGCGTGAGCGCCGGTGCCGCTTCGCGCGAAGAAATCGATGCCCGGGTGCGCGAAGCTCTGACGAGTTTTGAGGCCGAGGCCCCTGCAGGCCACGAGCTTGCCAAGAAAGCGGCAGGCGTTCTGGTGTTTCCTAATGTGATCAAAGCCGGAATCGGACTGGGTGGCGAATACGGCGAAGGCGTCCTTCAAATCAAAGGCGCTAACGCGGGTTATTACAGCATCGCCGCCGCGTCGATTGGATTTCAGTTGGGCGCACAGGCCCGCAATCAGGTCATCCTGTTCATGAATCAGAGCGCGCTCGACACCTTTCGCCAGAGCCAGGGCTGGAAGGCAGGCGTCGACGCCAGCGTAGCCGTGGCGACCCTTGGAGCCGGCGGCTTGATTGACTCCGAAACGCTCAACCGCCCAATCATCGGTTTTATATTTTCGGGCAAGGGCCTGATGTACAACCTAACCTTTGAAGGTTCAAAAATCAGCCGGATCGACCGCTAGCCAATTGCGGTCTGGCGACAAGATCCGCCGCAGAGAACGGGTTCAAATAGGCAGCGCTCTCATTGGCCGGTGCGCTCAACCAGCCCTCGTAAGACGATTCGGGCAGGATCACGACCATCCGCTTTTCGTCGGTGGGCTTATGAAAGTCGCGCATCAATGGATGGTCGTCGGCATTGATCGTGAGCATCGTGTAACTCAATAACCAGGAACCATCGGGCTTCTTCCAGGCATCCCACAGGCCTGCAATGCCCATCGGGCGACCATCTGTGCGTTCGATTCGGGTGGAAATCGCCTTGCCAGTCCGCCAATCTGGCTCGTAGATCGCTCGTGCCGGAATAATGCAATGACGCGCTTTGCGCCAGGCGTCGCGAAAGCTTGGTTTAGACGCGACGGTTTCACTTCGGGCGTTGTACGTACTTCGCGCGAGCTTTTCATCGACTGCCCAATGGGGCAAAAGCCCGAAGAGCCCGTTGAGCGTCTCACGCCTGGGGACCTTGGAATTCTCGTCCAACTGAGCCTCAGTCGGTCCTGGCACCAGCCGAACGAACGAGCCGAGGTACCCCGGCCACAGATCGAGTTTGCCGGGAGAATCGGGAGGCGTCGATCCAAAGAAATCCGGAAACCAATCCGGTGCCGGGACATTTTCGTAATGCGCACACACGGGATAACTCAGGCTCCTCACGAAGGCTCAAATTGTTGCACAAACCAGCTGGTTGAACTCAAGCAAGGGTTCTCACGACCCCGGGTTGTTACGGGGTTCACAACCCGTTCAAGTGGGAGTTGAATGTTCCAAATCTTAATCCAATGAGGCAGCCATGACCGACCTCGCGTTACCCCCAGTGCAGATCGCCACCCAGTGGCTGGCCGACTTCGAATCGGCCCTTAAGGAACGAAATCTTGATCGCATCATGGGCCTGTTCGATGCCGATTGTTACTGGCGCGATCTGGTGAGTTTCACCTGGAATATCTGTACCCAAGAGGGTCCAGATGCGATTCAGGGGATGTTAGAGAAACGACTCAGCGAGGTCGATCCGGGGCACTTCAGCGTCGAAGGAAATCCCACCGAGGCGGACGGGATCATTGAGACCTGGTTCACCTTCGAGACCGCAATTTCGCGCGGCCGCGGACACCTGCGGCTTCGTCATGGCAGGGCTTGGACCCTTCTGACGACGATGACTGAGCTCATTGGGCACGAGGAGCACAAAGGAACCCGCCGCCGCATGGGAGCAGAACATGGCGTTCATCCGGGCCGTCAGACCTGGCTCGAGCAACGTCAGGAAGAAGAGCGCACCCTGGGCCACACCGAGCAGCCTTATGTCCTGATCATCGGTGGCGGCCAGGGGGGGATCGCCCTCGGAGCGCGGCTACGTCGGCTAGGCGTGCCAACCATCATCGTGGAGAAGAACCAGCGCCCGGGTGATTCGTGGCGCAATCGCTATAAGAGCCTCTGCCTTCATGATCCGGTTTGGTACGACCACCTGCCGTATCTTCCATTCCCCGATGACTGGCCTGTCTTTGCGCCCAAAGACAAGATCGGCGACTGGCTCGAGATGTACACGCGCGTAATGGAACTGAATTACTGGGGTTCGACCCTAGCTCGCAAAGCGCATTTTGATGAGGCCCAACAAGAATGGGTTGTCGAGGTGGAGCGCGAAGGAAAACCGCTCACGTTGCGTCCCAAGCAACTTGTATTTGCACTCGGGGTCTCGGGTTATCCGAACGTGCCCGAAATCGAGGGCGCCAAGCAGTTCGAGGGCGATCAACATCATTCGAGTAAACACCCTGGACCCGAAGCGTATCGAGGTAAAAAATGCGTGGTCCTTGGCTCAAACAACTCGGCGCATGACATTTGTGCTGCGCTTTGGGAGCATGGCGCCGACGTGACCATGATTCAACGGAGCTCGACGCATATTGCGCCGTCCGACTCGTTGATGGAACTGGCATTGGGTGGCTTGTATTCCGAAGCCGCGGTCAAATCCGGCATGACCACGGATCTGGCGGACCTGACGTTCGCCTCGATCCCCTACAAGATCATGGCGCCCTTTCAAGTCCCCGTTTATGACGAAATGAAACGCCGTGACGCGGACCTCTACGAGCGCCTTGAAAAAGCCGGATTCATGCTTGATTTTGGCGCGGACGGATCCGGATTGTTCATGAAATACCTGCGCCGCGGCTCGGGCTATTACATCGATGTGGGCGCCTCGGAGTTGGTCGCGAACGGATCGATTCATCTGCGAAGTGGCGTCAATATCGCGCACATCAATCCAAGCACCGTCACGTTGACCGATGGTTCAGAACTTCCCGCCGATCTGATTGTTTATGCAACCGGTTACGGATCAATGAACGCCTGGTTGGCTGATTTGATCTCACCCGAAATTGCGGACCGGGTCGGAAAAGTATGGGGACTCGGATCGGATACCCCTAAAGACCCTGGCCCGTGGGAGGGTGAGCTTCGCAACATGTGGAAACCAACCCAGGTGCCGGCACTGTGGTTTCACGGCGGAAATCTCCACCAGTCGCGGCATTATTCGCAGTTTTTGTCGCTGCAACTGAAAGCAAGGTATGAACGAATCCCCACGCCTGTTTATCACCTAGCACCGACCCACCACAGGCGTTAAGCCAAACGAGCGCCCAGACTCGCACCACGGTTGCCCCGCGGTGCGAGGGGCTCACCTAGCCGCGAACGGAGATTTCGTTCTTGACGCGCTTCACACCCGGGACTTTGCGGGCAAGCTCAGCCGCTGATGCCATTTCGTCGGGAGACTTGGCAAATCCGGACAGCATGACCGTCCCGTTAAGCGTCTCGACGGTGATACTGGTGCCGTCGACCTTATTGCTCTCGTAAAGGCGGCTCTTGACTCGCGCAGTGATCGACGAATCGTCAATGTAGGCGCCGACGGTCTCCTGGTCGCGTCCAACCGCACAGCCTTGGAGCGTCGCCACACCAAGGACAGAAATGGAAACCATCATCAGCGACGTCATCAGGGTCTTTTTCATCAGGGAACTCCGTTAGAAAATCAAGGCTGGGCGCATCGGCGCTGACCAAAACAGAGCAAGCGAGGATCCCGGAGGACGGTTAGAACGACCTACAGGACCTACAGGGCCTACAGGACCTACACTGTGCAACCCAAACCCAAAAGAGACCGCAATGACGATTTCAATGTACCAGGCAAGCGCGCCCCGAATCACAAATGCCCTTAACAACCTCGGCCATGTGCTTGAGAAGGCGCAGGCGTTCGTCGATGCCAAAAAGCTGGATGAATCTGCGCTGACCCGTTTCCGGCTCTATCCAGACATGCTCAATATGACCCGCCAAGTGCAGATTGCCTGCGATACGGCCAAAGGCGTTATGGCCCGGCTGGCTGGCGTTGAAATCCCCGTGGACGTCGACAACGAAGAGACCATCGCCGCGCTGAGGGCACGTATCGCAAAGACCGTCGCCTTTATCCAGACTTTCAAGCCGGAACAAATTGACGGCACCGAAGACAAGGACATCGTTACACGACGGGGCGAGAAAGAAACCCATTACAAGGGCATGCAATTCCTGCTCGGGCACGCGCTTCCGAACGTGTATTTTCACTGCACCACAACTTTTTGCATTCTGCGCCACAACGGGGTGGAAATCGGCAAACGCGATTACCTCGGCAACCCCTGATCAACTCTGGGGCCTGATCACCCGAAAAAGCCCCTTCAGTCGCGAAGCTCGCGTAGCGGATGAGCCCAACTGGGCCAAGGGCTGACAAAGAACGGGTCGACCATCTCCGCCGTGACCTCGGTGAGCGCAGCAGGTTCCCACCGCGGATGATGGTCTTTATCGATGGCGAGGGCACGGATGCCTTCGGCCGTCTCGGTTTGGCCTGCACGCCGATTGAGGTGATGAAGATGGAAACAATGCCTCACGAGGTCGCGTTCCATCCTTAATTCATCCGCCAAGGTCATCCCCCGAGCGCGCCGGATTTGCTCAAAGGCGACGTGCAGCATCAGCGGCGAACGCTTGGCCAGGGCCTCTAGCGTTGTTTTTGCCCAGGGGTGGTCTGTCGATGCCAAAGTTGCAACGATTTCTGACACTGTTGGTTGACCAAAACAGCGATCAATTAAGGCTGTGATTGTCGGGCCCGTGGACGGATCCATTAGGGAGTCCAGCGCGGGATCGACCGGGACGACCGGTTCTTCAAACTCAGCGAGACATTCACTCAAGCCCCCCTCGCCCGCCAAATTCGCCTGTGCGAGCGCTTCCCAAAGCTGCGCCAACCGATGACTGGGAACATAACGATCTGCCCAACCAATCTTGATCGCGGTCGCCGCACCCACCACTGTGCCCGTCAACGCCAACCATTCACCCAGGTGGCCTTTGAGCCGGCTTAAAAAATAGCCGCCACCCACATCGGGAAACAAACCAATGAGCGTCTCGGGCATCGCGAGACGGCTATTTTCGGTCACGACCCGATGCGTAGCGCCCTGGGCTAGGCCCATTCCACCTCCCATCACGATGCCATCAAGCAACACGACAACCGGCTTTTCGAACCGATGGATGAAGTGGTTGAGCGCGTACTCCTCAGTGAAGAAATCGTCGAGTTCCGCGTCGCCGCTGAGAGCCGCCCGATGAAAAAACCGGATATCGCCCCCGGCACAAAAATGACCAAATGGCGCTGACTTACCGACGCCACGGATGGCGATCGCGACAACACCCACATCTCGCTGCCAGGCTCGCAACGCCGCCGTGATGGCTCGGATCATCGCCAACGAGAGCGCATTCAAAGCTTGGGGGCGATTGAGGGTGATGCAACCCACGTGGCCGCGAACCTCGGCAATGACTTCAGAGCAATGACTCATCGCGTTGAAAAAAAATTATCCAGGAAAATTCAAGGGTACCTCGACGGAACGCTCTACCCCACTCGGGCCCGGGAAATCGGCAAAAAGGCCTCGAATCATTGCCGGCATGACCGTTGCCAGCGACGAAGAATTGCCCTGGCTGCGAACGGTTGCTTCGTAAACTCGTTCTGGTACCTGCGACGGGCTATTGCCGCCAACCGCAGCGCGTTCAACTCGAAGCGAGAGTTCCCGCAGGTAAATCACTCGAACATCACGAGGAAGGTCCCGAGGAAAAGCAGCAATCGGATACCCCATGCCAACGGCAGCTCCCCGAGGAAATCCGGGTCCCGTGCGACTCCAAACACCGTAACTACCGTAAAACCCACTAAACGCATCGCCAATTACGACGGATTGGGCGGTTCCACTTCCGTAACGGAAGCTCACCCGCAGGGATGCCTGGTCGGGTGGCACTTCGACCCAGCGGCGAGCACGAAGTTGCGCAGAGACCAAGGCGGCGTAGGACTGAAACTCAAGGCTCTGGGCCTGATCAGAATCAGCTGCAACCACTGCGAAACGAGGCGCGGAATCTTGGGTGACCAGGCTCTCGGTCTGGCCGAGTCGATGGAAGGCGGAAATATCTGATCGAAGCGTGCTGGCGCAACCGCTCAGTAAGGCAACTGCGACCAGTGCCAGGACCCGTATTGAAATAAACATCTTCACTCCCCGAGAACATTGTCACGCCACAGCCAGACCGAAGACAACGCAAGCATCGAAGCCGCAGTAACTGTCGTAAGGCCGATCGCATCAAAGCCCATTACGCGGCTCTCACCGATCAACCGAACCAGCAACGGGCCTAGTATTTGTCCAGTCGCAAATGCAATCGTCATCCTTGCAAGGAAAGGCGTCGGATTGGCGGCGGCCCGTTCGCGAATCAGCTGAAGTGCTGCCATGGTAATCACCATAAAGGTTCCACCGACTAGCAACGCCGCGAGCGCCAAACCCCAGAGGGCTTGCGTGAAGAGCGGCAAGGCAGCTCCGAGCGCGAGTACGCCTTGGGCCACCGCCCAGACAGTTCGGCGCGGCCAGGCCGATAACCAGCGTGCGGCCGCGGCGACCGATGCGGTGGCCGCCAACCCGAATATTGGCCAGGTCAGGCCAAACACCAGGGGATCATCGACAAGTTGCCGCGCCATCGCGGGTAAGAACGTAGCAGGAACGATATAACCAAACGCAAAGATTCCGTAGCACAGAATGAAATCCCAGCAACCGCCGGTGCCGACCGGCGGAGCCTGTCTGGGGTCTCCCCCGGGGGCCTGACTCGATTGTTCTGGGTCAGCCAGTTGCCGATTCGGAATGACCGGGTTCTGCGGATGGACCATTCGCCCTGTGGGCAGTCTGGCGATCACAAATCCTGCCCCCAAGGCGCACAACACGCCGAGCTCGAGCCACAACCAGTGCGCCGGCTGACGCCCCCCCAGCCAGGTCAGGGTGCCCGAGATGACGATTCCGAGACCAACGCCCGTATAGATCCAGGCCCCGGCCTGAGCGGCCTGCCTGCGGGCCAACTCCGCCAGACACCAACTACTGGCGCAGACCAGAACCCAGGCGCTAAAAACACCGCTCAATACCCGAAGAATTACCCCACCCCAGCGCAGAGCGACGACCCAGAAATCCGCACCCTCTCGAAACGCAATGCCATCCAGCCCGCCGACCCCGAAGGTGGTCAGCACAATGCCGATGAGGGCGATCTTGAGGCCGAACATCGGGCTGAGAGAAAAGCGCCGCGCCGTTAACGCACCAAGGAGGTAGCCCAGGTAATTGGCGGCGGCCCATTGCGCACCATCCGTGGCGACCAAAGTGCCGTCACGCAGCATCAGAGGCAGGATTGGCGTAAAGGCAAACCGTCCGATCCCCATGGCGACGATCAGTGCCACCACCCCGAGCAGGACAACGTCGGTCGGGCTCGACGCGTCACCCTCAACCGATCGATTCAAAGTCGTCTGACCTTGACCGATCGACCTTTGACACGACCGGCATTTAGTCCCTTCAACGCCTCATCCGCCACATCACGCCGCACGGCAACATAGGTCGAAAATTCGTTGATGTCGATCTTGCCCACGCTAGTTGCGTCGAGGCCAAGGTCTTTGGTCAAAGCGCCCAAGACGTCGCCGGGACGAATTTTCTCTTTGCGCCCACCAAGGATTTGCAAGGTCACCATGGGTGGGGACAAGGGCTCTGTCGACCGTTCGTCCGCGCCAGGATGAGTGCGCTCGTGGTCGGCCAATGGGTGCCAGACACTCTCTACACCCTGCATCTCGTCAATTTTACCAACCCGCCCCATCTCATCCAGACTCGCGAGACTGAAGACCAAACCGCTTTCCCCCGCCCGTCCCGTGCGGCCAATTCGGTGGGTATGCATTTCGATCTCGGGGGTGATATCCACATTGATCACGGCCTCGAGGCGCTCAATGTCCAACCCGCGAGCCGCGACATCGGTGGCAACCAGAACACTGCAGCTGCGGTTGGCGAACTGAACCAGAACCTGGTCGCGTTCGCGCTGTTCAAGATCGCCATGAAGCTCGAGCGCGACAATGCCCTCAGCGCGCAGCACCTCCACAAGGTCTCGACACTGCTGCTTGGTATTACAGAAGGCGAGTGTTGTCTCAGGACGAAAGTGATTCAGCAGAATCCCCACCGCGTGCAGGCGTTCGTTGTCTGTCACCTGATAAAAGCGCTGTTGGATCCGGTCCGCCGTGTGGCGCTCAGCCAAACGGACCTCCTTCGGATCGCGCAGATAACGCGCTGCCATTTTCGCCACATTGTCAGGATAAGTCGCCGAGAACAAGAGCGTCTGGCGCCGCGAAGTTGGCGGGCAACGGCGGATGATCGCCGCGATATCCTCTGCGAACCCCATGTCCAGCATCCGGTCGGCCTCATCGAGAACCAGCGCGTTGAGAGCGCTCAACGCCAGTGACTCCCGGCTCAGATGATCGAGGATGCGACCGGGCGTGCCAACAACGATGTGTGCACCGTGGGCGAGACTCGCCAGTTGCGGCCGGATCGGCGAGCCACCGCAGAGCGTGAGGACCTTGATGTTGTCTTCGGCGCGCGCCAGGCGCCGCAGTTCGTGGGAAACCTGATCGGCGAGCTCTCGGGTGGGACATAGCACCAGCGCCTGCACACCGGTGCTGGGCTGCACCTGAAGCCTGGACAACAACGGCAACGAGAAGGCTGCGGTCTTACCGCTTCCGGTCTTGGCCTGAGCGATCAGATCATGGCCAGCCAGCGTCAATGGGAGCGACGCCGCCTGGATGGGCGTCATGTGCCGGTAGCCCAGTTGCTCGAGATTTTGCAACATGGGGCTCGGCAATCCGAGCGTCGCGAACGACGGCCCGGTACTGGAATTTGGAGAGCTTGATTCGGTCATCCGGGCATTGTCGCAGTGCCCGGACGATTCGACTCAATTTGAATCAATCAATGATCGCTCATTTCACCGTATCAAAAAGTGCCTTTGCCTGCGCGTGGCAGAAAGGCGGCTCGTAAGTGCCGTGATAGTTGCCGTAATAATTTGCAAACGCGGCCGATGTCGGATCAGTCGGTGCTTTACCGTTTGTTCCGTAGGTCGCCTGCACAAAACCATCCACATCAACCGTGCTGACGTTCGTCAAATTGCGGCTGTCAAAGTCGGCTTTCATCGGTACCTGATGTAAGGCGGGTGGTACCGTCGGATCGCCTGCGCCGCCGCAAAGCAGAAGCTTGGACTTAGGACTCCAGCCGAGCAGATCGTTCTTTTTGCCGGCCAGAAACAATCCGTTATTTGCGTTCGTCTGCGCATCGGCAATGAAGGCGCTCTGGAAGAGCGCATCACGCGCCTGTGTGGGCGTCTCGCCGTTCTTACCCGGAAGCTTGCCCGAGGTCACGAGCGTGGTGTAGTCCAGCGTCGCGCTCGGCAGCAAGGTCTCAATGTACCCATCATAGGGAGCCTTAAAGGCATCTCCGACTTTTGAGTAGACGGTCCCATAGACCTTCTGCCAGGCAGTCACCAGATAGGGCACAAAGAACTGGTACCCGGCAATGACCGCAGTCGACTTAAGTGAACCCGACATGTTGTATGGCCCAGCGAGGTGAGCTCCAGCAACCACATTAATTTCGCCGGCATTGTCGCGTTCGATCGCCCGATGCGCTGCCATCGAAGAATGTCCGCCTTGGGAGTAGCCGGTGAGCATGACCTTACCCGACAGGGTCGAACCGACTCCAGACGCGGCGCTGCGGGCCGCGCGGATCGAATCAATCACGGAGCTCGCCTCGCTATCGGCATGCAGATAGGGATGGTACGAGTACGTGGACTTGGCAAATCCGAGGTAATCCGTCGCCACCACGGTATACCCTTGGGCGGCATACATGGCGGCGAGCAAGAAGGTCTCGCCGTCCGCAGGGTTAGCAAGCGTACGTGGCTTTTGAACGTCGGTGCCCTTGGCATAGGCGACGAGACCAGTCGGTGCCGTGCAATCGGTACCAGAAGGCACAAGCATGACGCCGGACGCATTGCTCAACTCACCCGATACGCCAATGGTGTTGTAGTTGAGCGAGACGACTTTTACATCGCACTTCGCCGCGCCGGTCAACGCCTTGAACGGTCCCGCATCGATCGCCGCCTTTGGCAGAGTCGCGAGGACCACCGGCGAGTCGATCAGCGAGCCGCGGGCGGGGTTGTCATCTCCGCCGCACCCGGCCAATCCGGCGACGGCTGCGGCTAGGGCCGTCAGCAGAAACGGCCTGGCCGTCATCACAAATTTCATTCTAAATTTAGCATTCATTCTGTTCTCCCCCAAAAAATATCAATCAACGATTGACTGTG
>Ga0214921_10002857_pt1 | contig 27334 bp, 28 predicted proteins | sample LL1505_MetaG_FD_177992 | JGI IMG/M metagenome (GOLD analysis project Ga0214921, IMG submission 177992) | Freshwater microbial communities from Lake Lanier, Atlanta, Georgia, United States - LL-1505 | ecosystem: Environmental > Aquatic > Freshwater > Lake | place: USA: Georgia | collected... | reverse complement strand
CAGCAGCAGGAGGAGACGCAGGAGGGTGGTCAGGCTCAGGAGGAGTCTGAGGTTCCTCCGACGCCAACTGATCAGCCAGTTCAGACGACAACTCCTTCGGCTCCTTCGAAGGTGCGTGCGAGTCGTCGGGCGCCTGCAAGCTGAGCATAGACCAAACGCGTGATGTATTAGGAGCTGTATAAAGAACAAACGAATCATCTAAAAACAAAACAGAAAATCCGGAAAACTCATAATCTAAAACCTTCACCGCTTGACAATCAAGTGGCTGAAGAGATTTTTTATTGCAGTTTTCGCAGTAGTATACTTTAGGCTTATCCATAATCATTTCGGGTGTCACAAGCCGAATATTACTTGATAGTGCCAGATCAAATACTGTTTTGAAATCGTGTTCCAAACAGTCTTGGTAAGCTTCAGGAGATAAGAGCGACCAAAGAGTCACATTCTTTTTTACCCATCCATCTTCCTGTAATAAAGTCCCAAATGGCGTATCGTGAAACCAAAGTGAATGAAAGATTTCGGGATTATCTGAATCATGTTCAGCCAATCCAACTCGTTTCAGGTTATCATCGTAAAGCCAGTAAACATTCCATTCATAAGCAGGATCCACAGATCCACGAAATACATCGCGACCGTTATAATTCCACTCTTCTGCATCGAAATCATTATCGTGATCAGCTATGTCTTCCGAAAAATCTCGATAGACATAGTTGGGTTTTAGAATAGAGAACATTGTTAAGTATTAGGTTAATCAAACTTTACGGTTAGACGCACATCGTGGCGTGAAATAGACTTCGTGGCAGAATGAGACAGTTCATGGCGCTTACGGCGTTCACCTTCCCGTCCCTCCTTCGCTTCATGAAGACGCTTCTCCATATCAGAATGAACCTTTTCATGATTTAGTTCAAGGTAATCCAACACTCCATCATTAATTGCCCATTCAAAGAAGTTCAGCTGACCAACAGTTGTATCAATATCCAAAAACTTAATACGCTTCCATCGGCAGAAAGGATCAAACATGCGCTTACTGTACGCCTTCAGGTGTGACTTGTATGAAAGGTATACGATCACATGCTTCTGAGTCTTGGTCATGTAAGATACATTGTATTTCTTTGAATAGTTCGTGACAAACCAATCGATTAGACGAAGAGAAAGATTGGATGATCCGTCAAGAATAGACTTAATTTTAGCAATGTATTCTGGATTGGAGTAAAATCGTTCAAGACGGTAAAGGACCCACTGTTCCTGTGTTTGGATTTCCTGCATTTGGATGAATACGGATCGATACATGTAAAACGGTTTTATCGCAGATAAGCAATAGAATGCTAATGGACCATGTAGAGAAACTCATTCAAGAGTACGGACAAAACGATCAGCGAACTGATGCTTGGCATTTGAAACGAGGAGAAATGCTTACTGCATCAGAAATTTATAAAGCATGTAAAGATGCATCTCCTGCTTCGAAACACGAGATTGTCATGTCAAAATTAGTCCCTCGTGCAAGAACGCCTGCAGGTACTGGACCCAAAGCTCTTCTATGGGGAACTCGATTCGAGCCAATTGCCAAGTATATTTACACCACATACTTTCAAGGGGGTATTGATATTGTCGATACAACCTGTGTTCCGCATCCAGTTCATTCCTTTCTTGGTGCTTCTCCTGACGGAATTATTATCACAAAAGACAAGAACGATTTCAGGTACGGAAAGCTCGTGGAATTCAAGTGTCCTATTTCTCGTGAGTTTTCTGATACTACCCCAATTCCAGAAACTTATTATCACCAAATGCAACTTCAGCTAGAATGTACAGGTATGCAGGAATGTGAATACATTGAAGTCAAATTTAAGGAAGTGAACTATTCTGAATGGGTAGATTCCACCGCTCAGTATAAATCTTTCTTCTTGGTGTTTGAAGATGGAGAAGTTGTGTACAAGGATATTGAAGATACTCGAGATGTACCGACTTGGCGTAAGGAAGTAATTGATCCTGCCGACGAACGCGATTTCGCGATAACTTACTGGTACTTTTCGAACATGCGCACTTCACTTGTTTCTCGCGATCCTCAGTGGCTGTCTTCAAATATTGAAAGCTTTAAGGAAGTTTGGAACACTATTTTGGAACATCGTAAGAATGGAACTTTACCAGAAAATCCTAAAGAGAAGACTACACTGGTACTTTGAACACAAACTCTGGAGAAATTCTAATACGAGCATTATTCCTTTCGATCATACTCATATGAAATGACCGATGCTCACAATCCTGAGTATCCAAAATATTTTCTGAAGCATTAAAATTTTTAATATACTTAGTTGTAGATCTTATTGTCCAGTCATATCTGCAGTTTTTAATTGCTTCCTTACGATAAATTCCAAATCCATTAAACGCCGACTGGCACTCGACCAATTCTCCAGCTGGAGTGTTGGCAAGTTTATTTATCACATGATTGCGAGTAGCATGTGTAACATTTAATGAATTCTCTCCATGATGCCAGCAACTTGATTGGTATTGATCAATCGATAGAGCCCAAACATCATAGTATCCTGGACGGTTAAAAGTTAGAGCGTCCCAATCGGTACGACGAATATGACTATCAACTACTTGAATATTCATGGGTGTAGCAGAAACATCATCGCAGTCCACCATAATTAGATAACGGTAATCACGATCCTTGACATAATCAATAATAGAGTTTCGAGCATTAGCAATATTTTCAGTATTTTGCTTTGACTTATTATTGCCCATAATCACGGTCAAGTTGAACTTTTCCTTCATACGGTTCAGGATTTCAAGAGTGTCATCCTTTGAATCATCGTACGCAATAACAATTTCATAATTTCCGAAATAATCGGCAATCGTCTTGAAGTTATCAAACACTTTTTCCAAATACTTGCCGCAGTTCTTTACACATCCTCCGATGTAGACTATACGACTATCCTTTATGATCTTTGAAACTGTAGGGAAAAAACCAAGTTGTGAAGTAATCTTCTTCTTCATTTCTCGAATCACATCAATACGCTGAGACCACCAATCTTCATCCACCGCCTTCTGAATGATCGAGATAGCTTCGGGAATATTGTCGGAAGGTAAGCGCACAAACGCACGAGAATCAATGTGCTCCTCCAGATTTGGGCATCCCCAGTAGAATGCCAAAGTTTCACACAAAATTGGTTCCCAGATCTTTTCACTCGCATAGTTGTGCTCCGAGTTGTTCTCGATAGCCAAAGCGTACTTGTACTGAGAATATACATTGAAACGGTTATCATCGGGTACAGGTCCCATATATGCCGAAACATTATGGTAATTCTCGCGACCGTATAATTGAATCAGTGATCCAGCATTCTGTACAAGTTTAATACGATACTTGTGTCCATCGTCATGATTCAACCTGCTCATAATAGATGAGACTGCATTCTTCTTCTCGGGGATATCCTTAATATCAAATGTCCACTGAACAGCATTCAGGTATGATTGATGATTGTGCACATGCAAAAATCGCGAACTATCTAATTTTGGCCAAGTCTTAACTCCCCAGTTCTTCGAAGGATCAAATACTGAAGGCTCCATCTGGAAAAGAATCGTTTTAGATGGTTCATAGTACGCACCCCTCTGAGGATAATTAATAATTATGAAATAATCAGCTTCCTTGTCGTCCTGAGTAAATACAATATTTTCGGAAACTGGCATCACTGACCATTCTTTTACAAGTTCTTCTGATGACTCCCAATTGCATATCATCTTGACTAAAGATGGAGCCTGTTTCTTAATGAAAATACCATCGTTTGGACCAAAGTACGGAGAACCGACTAGATTCGAAGCCTTACGCTTCAGAAATCCTAAAGTATTAAATCCTACAATGTTCTTGTTTGCTAATGCGTATTTCATATTTTGGAAATTTGAAACCTTCTTATGCTCTACATCATCTCCAATATGATCTTTTCCTTGAATGAATGTGAACTTATCTACAAAACTGTAATCGAAAGACGAATAGTTGTTTTGAATATCAGTATCAGTTGTAGACTGATTGGAATCAAAAACATCACTGAATGCAATGTGCGGCTGCGTCTCGTATAACTCAATTCCAGTTGCAATCTTCATCATGTAATCAATTCCGTGTCGAATACCATTCAGCTCAGTGTACTTCAGGAAAGCCTCAGCGCCCTTCTTGGTAATTGAGTACATGAATGTTCCACCCATGTATAAATCCTTTCGTAGTTCAACAACCTTCGGATCATTGTTGTTGCAGTAAACATCCTTCGTTGCCTCGCGGTTACGGCTGAACATAGAATAACCTAGGAAAATACAGTCCTTCGTCTTCATATCTCCTTCTAGCGCCTTGAACTTATCCTTTAGAGCTGGCGTTACCGTGATATCATCTTCTAGAATAATGTAGTAGTCATGTACATTATCTTGTACGAGCTGCTGCCACAGCTTATAGTGGCTTAGAGCACATCCAATAAATGCTCGGCGCCATCCAAAGTCGTTGTTCCGGAACAGATTGTAAATAAACTCAGTCTCATCTAATTCCTTTCCATCAATAGCTTCAAAGAAATCATGGTCAATTCCTTCCAAGACCTTATCCATACCCTTACGGCGATCTTCACGACGCTTTAGGTTCACAATCTTAATATTTGAAGTTTTTGCAAACTGTGATTCCTGATTTAGTTCATATGCATTTTTCACAGTGTTTGAGTTACGATCCTTTGTGAGACGACCAATATGACGGCAGTTAATTCCATCAAAGAAAGCAGACTTGTATCCTGCACCAACCCAACGGTGAGCGTAATCCATCTCAAAGAAAGTGTTTGGAGAATCGTAGTTTCCAAGCTTGAGAATTGCATCAACTTCAATAACTCCAGGGCGGAAACTGTAGTGGGGCCAGTAATGGCAGTTGCGGTAAGGAAAGTCCCCGTGCTTGTACTCGTGAACCACAAACCCAGCCTCTAGAGGAGTGTATCCGCGAAGAGAATAATCATCTACAGTTTCAGAATATGCACGGTTAAAAAGTACCTGCTTAATATCTGAATGACGGCGAAGTAGATCAATTGATTCGGTCACATAATTCTTCTTTACATGGAAGAGGAAATCGTCTTCAATATGAATCCAGTACTTAGGCTTGAGTTCATTCAGCTTATTCCAAATAATGTTCATGCTAGTGCGGTGACCCTTCTCTTCAGGTGTCTTATTGTACATGACCAACCAAGGATACTTCTTCTTCATCAAATTTCGATCCTCAGTACTGGAATTATCGTCAACACAGAACCACTGATCAATCTGATCTTTATCTGTAAAATGATTGAGAATTGAGTTCATAGTCTGCTCAAATAGATCAAAGCGCTTGCATGAAGTGAAAGATAGAAACACATTCATATCTTTGGATTTAGGCTTAAATGTCTTGGTGGGAGCAATCAGATTTGACTTGTGCTTCTTGAACAGTACATTCCAAATAGAGGGAAGTGCATCGGAACTAGCGTTTGACATAAACTTGCTGAGTGCGTAAAAAATATCAATGCTATCAGAATCTGCCATGAGTTCATTCATGTAAAAACGAAGACAGTCAAAAGCAGCATTTTTATGATTATCGCCAAGTTTTGAGTTCAGAATTACAAATTTTGCACACTCGTATCCTAACGCCTTCTCGTTGACATGTGTTGCGCTTATGCATGCATTAAACTCAAGTAGTCCGTCATAATTATCGCGGAAAAGGAAAAGCTTGCCACGAGGATCGGTATTGTACTTACGATACTTCTTGTATAGCAAAATGACTACTTCATGCATTCCTTCTGACCGTAATAGATCACATGCACCATTTACGCACTCGATGCGCTCAGGATCAATCTGAGATGCCTTTAGGAGATAATGAAGAGCTTTTATAAAATTACCCTTCTGCATAAAAAGATTACCAAGCATCATGCACGAATAATACTTCTCCTGCGCCCAATTTCCCAGTTCATCAACTACACGGGAATACCACTCGATCGCGTCATCTATATGACGAGCATCCTTGAAGCTCTGGGCACAGTAAAATGCATAACGGTTAGCTAGATCAGAACCAGCAGCCTTCTCCTTATAATGTGCTGCCTTTAGAATATTTGCATCCTTGAAATACTTGAGTGGATCCTTGCTACGATCACCAGTCTTACCCGATTCAACATAATAATCGCCCTCAACTAGCTTCTCTCCATTCGTAGTCTCTTCACGCTTAAGGTACTCGTGAAGTACACCAACATAGCTCCACTTCTTACGGTTATTAATCAGCTGGGGGCGTACATAACTGAATCCCTGACCGAACTTCAAAGTATAGCAATCAATATTCATCGGGGTAGGAAGCTTGAAATCTCCATGAATTGAATCGTCAGCATCGAAGATAAGTAGGTAATCGGACTTATTGTAACCAGCACGAAGGGATAGAGTACGATTATGACCAAAATCCTGCCATACATGCTCTACAACTTCTCCGGGAATACCCTTCTTAGCAAAATAGTTACGAATAACATCCTGAGTTCCGTCGGTTGAACCCGTATCTGCGATCACCCAATAATCAAATTGGATATAACTACACAGGTTATCAAATGTAGCTTCAATAACATGCGCCTCATTTTTTACGATCATATTGAGACATATTGTTTTGTCCAAGTGCATGTTTAGTTTATAAATATCAAGGTCCGTTTATACTGGTACAAACGAGTTGTAAACATTTACTCGAAATGGCGTTTCAAGTCCCCCAATTGGCGGAAGGTTTTGTGATGGAACCATATTAAAATGGTTTGTCTCCTGTGCATAAGATGAAGTGCGTGTCTGATCTGTCTTCTCCTCATTTGAACGGTCGACGAATTCAGCGACAAACCCTTCACGAGACTTCAAAACATACCATATAATGGCTAGTCCGGCAAGAACAGCTACAAATGCCCAGTTCTTCATTTGATTTAAGCATGTAAAAAATGGAATGATGTTTTCATACTTTCTAACTAAGTAAAGGGAATGGCGGAACTTACAATTACTGCTCTCCAAGAACTTAAGAATACGCGACCTCTTTCAGCCGAGGAGATCGCCCTTTATACACTTTACGAAATGCTGGGATCACGAGGGCTGACCGCGGATAAGTTCGAAACAGTTCCCACAACTATGGACGGTACTAAGATGTACAGCTTTGCTGGAATGCTTATCATTTTCAGCACTAAGACTCGCGTGTCCGAGAAGGAACTCAATAACTTTCTATCTTTCGCGTCTGAAAACAATTTCAGTTTGGGAATTATTATTGTAAGCCCATCTCGTCCTTCTGAGTCAGTGTTGTCTGTGCTTATTAAGCATATTGCCGAGCGTGAGAATGTATTTGTCCAAATCTTCGAGATCCGCAAGCTTGGATTCAATATCAGCAAGCACCGTAAGGTTCCTCAGCACCGTCTATGTAAGGAAAACGAGAAGCCGGAGGTGATTAAGATGTACAGTTTGAAGTCTATTGAACAGCTTCCGAAGATTCGTAGTCAAGATGCTATGGCTCAGTTTATTGGTGCTCGTCCAGGAGATCTGGTCGAAGTTATTGGACTATGCGAAACTTCAGCGGATAATTTGCGTTACCGTTATTGTGTGGCAGAAGGAATAAATGGATAACCAGTTCAATACTTTGATGAGGAGTTATCATGATAACTTTCTACAGTACAAACTCACAGGCGCCCAAAAATATAAGGTCGCTTATGAAGCTGCTCAAAAAGGATTAGATTCAATTATTCTCTCCCGAAATCAGTCAGTCGAATCTGATGCCAAAAATATCCAAAATAGTCTGGGAGCAGATAGCGAAAATAAGATGAAAGATATTAAGTCACAATCTATTCATCTTGGACATGAATTACTTGAAGAACGTGATGAGGAAGTTGCCGCTAAGTTGCGCAATGTTTCTGCTCCTTCGACTGCTCCTGTGTCCCCAACAACCCAGTACATTATCCTCGGAGTTTTGGTAGCCACGATAGCGGGTTTAAGCTTCCTATAGCTCCTCCTACGAAAGCTTGTGTCCATGCAGACTTGATAATAACATAAACAATCACCAAACATAGGAAAATAAGGGTACCTAAATACGAATAGTAAGTAGTTTGAACACTTGCTAGTTTTTCACTATTTGTTGCCTGAATACTCTTTAAAGTTGTAAGACGATCATTTGAAGCTTGAATATCCTGAAACTCTTTTTGGTAGGATATTAAATCGGCAGTTAGATCAGAAAGTGTCTTTGAATCAAACGATTCTGAACCCTTGTTCAGCACTCCTAAAATGTCTTTTAATTGGGACGAAAGTTCCTGATTAACAGCCAAAATACGCTGAATAAGTATTTGCTGCTTTTCCGGATCAGTTTCTTGAATTGCTGCCAGAACTGCAGTAGAATATTCTGTCTGTAAGTAAGAATACTGTTTCTGGAAATCTGCAAGTTGAGAGTTTCGGGAATCGGTGAACTCCTTTATATCCATTAATTTGACACATAGTAAATAAATGTCAACTCTCAATGCGTTGAATACAGCGACTGGTACTCAAAAACAGTATGTAAAGGGACCACCTTCAGATGCTTCAGCTGTAACAGCCATGCGCCGCGCTGCTGTTATCGTAAACTTCCAGAACTCTACAACCAATCCTAAGCGCCTTATCTCCGATCACATCCATACTCGTGGATTTGATAGCTCGGGTATTATGGCTGTAAAGGCTAGGGGATTATATAAGAACTTTTTAAGGACAGTATAATAACATGGCAGATTTTCAGGCTGCATATGACCAAACAACAAACGATATTAATAACACTCTGTCGACACAGTTATCATCTGTGCTGACATGGGCTAATATTCCAGGAAGTCTGGTAAAAGTCACTTCATCGGCAGCTGGGTATGCTTGGGGATACAACGGTACATTTGAAGTATTTAGTTGCCAACTTCCATGCACAGGAAACTGGCAACCCGTGGATTTATCGAAATTTTTGATTGGAATTGTGAATGATATTGTTTCCGACGATACCAATGTGTACATTTTGGTAACAACTACAGCTGGAAAGGTGAGTATGCTCACAAATACTGCTGATAACCGTGGAGTTTGGAATATGATCCCCGTACCATTTGCGGCTTCTCGCCTTTTTTCAACCCATTCTTACATTTGGGCTCAAGATCCTCAAAATAATAAACAGAAATGCCCAAAGCCGTGTACATCAGCAAACTGGCTCGCTGATCCAGAAAATAGGGTAACGATCACATCATCGTCTGCAACTTCTTTATACGGAAAGGATCCTTCGGGAAGTGGAGTAAAAAGTGACGAAACTTTACAATCGGGATGGTTACCTATTACTGGATTACTGGGAACCAAATTGAATGCAGTCATTGGAGATCTTGATAAGTCGGCTATTTTTACACTTGATCCAACATCCAAGGTTTCACGATGCGAAGGAGATTGCAGCGCAGCTAATATTTCTCCCGTCGATACGAAAGGATTTACACCATTAAACTTAACTGCCGATACAACATCTAAAACTCTTTGGATGACCAGTACGACCGCTGGAGATGTAGGGAATGTATTTAATCGACCAGAGAAGCCAGATTACTCAACGATTATGAATACGATTACTCCTTTGGATAAGCAGCGCGATGCAGTCGTTTCAGATGTGACAAAATCATACAATCAGCAAACTGGTGTAATGGTTGTAAATAAACAAGTTTCGGATATTGAAAGTATTTTTAAGAACATGTTTGCTAAGACGCATAAGACTTCAACTGAAACTAAAAATGCAGTTGGACAGTTACAGAAAGTTATTTCCGATCAGCAAGGAACACTCGATCAAATTACAACTATTGAACCACTACTCATTGGGTTCCTCTTAACTCTATTAGCTGTTGTTATAATCTATTTTGTGGGATCGTTCTTAGGTGCACTGATTCATTGGGTTGCTTTGGCAGTTTTGGCGGTAGGAATCTACCTGACTATTAATAATGGCTTCAGTGGCTCCTCCATGTGGTCCGGACTGTTTAAGACAGCGTAAACTTGACGCCCTTAAATTAGCTATGGACACGGCTGAAAAAAATAAGGCGCAAAATCCCACAGCGTATTCTGAGGCTCGTACGAATTATTATACCTTACTTAAAGGTCAGGGCTGGTTAGTGGCTGAAAAGCAGAAGGTTGCAGAGGAAGAAATAGAGCCTGTACTTGGACGATATGCTCAAGCCTACCGTGAACTTGAAAGTAAAGATAAATCTCAGCACTATGCTGTAAAGTTAGCTTCAGCAGTAAAGTCACATGAAGAAGACAACAATCTTTTGACGAAAGAAGTTCAAAAAGTTCAGGATAAGACGGATGTTCTAAAACGCCAAACCGAATTAAGCACCTCTTCACCAGTTTCAAACACAAATTTTGGAACTTATCTTCCATGGATTCTTGATGGGGTAATTGCTCTTTTAGGATTAGTCGTTGTTTTCATGATATACCGCCGCGTTACTTATGTTCCTCCCACTGTCATGGAACAAGTTCAGCAGGTTTTAGGTGGACGAATTAAGTCTCGGTAAATAACTAACAGATGGAGGCTGCATATATATTTTTGGCGCTTCTCATATTACTAATGTATGGATTAACCACATGGTATTCATCCATTGAAGGATTTGAAGATGGCAAGAGCGTAACCTTTCACGACGCTGCCGAAATTTATGATGATACATACGCTTCCATTTACGATGTTCTTTGGAACTCAAATGAGAAACTAAAATATGAAGAAGTTTCATTACAAGATGTTGCTTTAGCCGATTGGCCCACTTCTGCTGTTCGGGTTTTGGATATGTGTTCTGGCACGGCTCCTCATGCATGCTGGTTCAAGAATTTGGGTGTAGAGTATATTGGTGTAGATGTTTCGGATGCCATGATCAAGAAAGCTCGTGATGCATGCCCTTCTGCTAAGTTCCAGAAGGGCGATGTGACCAATGCCCACCTATTTCCTCAAAAATCCATGAGTCATGCTCTCTTACTTGGGTTTTCCGTGTATACTTTCGAGAACCCTAAGATCCTTTCGGATAACGCTTACCAGTGGCTACAACCTGGAGGATGGTTTGTAGTCCATATGGTTGATCCAGACAAGTTTGATCCACTACATGAAGTTGCGTCTCCATTCGCCGCATTCTCTCTCCAAAAGTATTCGCTTGACCGTGTAGTTGATTCCAATGTCTACTTCGATAAGTTTAAGTACTTGGGTCGTTTCAATAAGAAAAAAGATGAAGATAATGCTTCTTTTGATGAGACCTTTACTTATTACGATAAAGCTTCAAATGGAGGAGTTAAGTATCGCGAGAATAAGTTACAACTAACTATGCCTTCAAAGGAACGACTCATCAATATTATTCAAACGAGTGGATTCCGTCACAAGGAAACCATTGATTTAGTACGATGCGGAAAAGAATACCAGTATTTGGTCTATTTCAGTAAGTAATGAATATCCTTGATACAAGGACAGTTGCAGATTTTCAAAAATTCACATTTTCTGGACATTTACGCAATCATGTCTACAAAGTGCTGGACGAAAATATTAAATTAGGTCATGGAGATTACGCATGTTACTGGACGCTCGAACTTTTGTGTTCAGGATTAGTTCATTCTTTGTGGCAAACTTTATTTGAAGCTTCGGCGCATCATATTAACCGTGCAGCTCCAAATGTCTTTTTGTATTTGGTTCGAATGTACGAAAAGTTCGCGCCATACGAAGGTCAGTATTCACTAATGGCTATGACCGATATGCGTAATAATCAGGAAGTTCGAAATTTAGTTTGTGAAGTTGCAGCTTCTGTAGCTCTACTTCGTAAAAACAAGTTAACACCTATTCCAAAAATTAAAGTTGAACACGATTTTCAAGCCGCTACAGTCAACGAAAACTTGAAAGCTCCTTCTTCAAGTTACGCTCGCCCAATTATGAAAGAAGATGATCCTCTAGATTTGTATGTTCCAATCAACGAGTTAGTATACTGTCTTCGTCCCGAAACTCGTGATTTGCCACGATCACTGTATTGGGTTGCTTGGATACTGAAGTTTTCATCAGCGTACAAAAAACAGAACAAGAAAGCGTTAGACTGCTCGTTCCGCCCTAACTCGTTTGTGGGAGATGCTCATGGCAGACAAGTGATTTGGTTACTTTGGGTTATTGTGATAGAATCCGCACGAGCGTCTCCCCAAAGCGGAACTTTGATGCCGTATATAGACGCCCTCTTCAAACTTCATTGCTTGAGATGGTCACCAACCGTCTTAAAGAATCGCGTGTGTTTTTTGACGACCGCTATCATGTTTATTTGCGAGAGCACTACTTTAGATATTCATTATGCGGTCCCCCAGAACATCATGGTCGTCAAGACTCTTACTGAAAATATTCCACTATGGATTCATTCTATCATCCAGACCCAGAAGACTTTTTCCTCATAATATAGCATACAATGTTCAGCAAGAAGTTCCAGCATGCCGCTGCCCTCGGTCTACTCTTTTTTGTCGTCAGCTCCCCAATGACGTACCGTCTAGTTGACAGCCTCGTTGGCGGTGTTGCGACGGCGGTCATGCCCCAGACAGCCCACTGGTTCAAGGTCGCCCAGGCTGGATGCCCCACGACATACGGACTCGCGGTCCACGCGGTCGTATTTGCCGCGATCTCATACTACCTAATGCAGACCGCTTAAAAACGGACTTCAAAACACCAACAAAACCAATCTTAATCATACAATGAAGTTCGTACTTTTCGATACCGAAACTACAGGGCTTCCTCGTGATTTTGGAACATCAGCATTTAAGGAACCTAACAACTGGCCACATATTGTGTCCATTTCTTGGGCTGTTATGGATGATAAGTTTAATAAAGTTTTGAGCAGCCAGAGTTACATGATTAAGCCTCGCGGGTGGGAGATTCCGTTCGAGTCGACCACCATTCACGGAATTACAACTTCCGAAGCTATCGAGCACGGATATGATCTGGCGCAAGTTATGGACAAGTTCTTTGCAGTAGAATGTGACGGATACATTGCACACAACATGAACTTCGATAAGAATGTGGTGTATAACGCTATGCTCTGGGACTTGGGATACAAGTTCTTTATGGGATTTGGTAAGCCGAGTTTGTGCACCATGATTCTTGGACGGGGTCTTTGCAAGCTTCCTAAAAACAAACAGCCGAAGTTATTTGAACTGTATAATTGGGCTACAAAGAAGGAAGTGAACCTCGCCAAGCTTCATAATTCTATGTTTGATACTCTTGTTCTTTGCGACTGCATTTCTGCCTCAGATGAAATACGAATTAGTTTACTCAAAGGCTACGAAATTCAATTAAATGCGCGTAAAAAGGATGCCGCCCCAATCGTACAAGAAACCGCTCCCAAAGCCTTTGGAATCCAAGGAGGTATTAATTTTGTGGTGTGATGATGGATGGAGTTACGTTCCAGCTCGATATGTACGATTCAGGTACATTCACACAAATGAAACATACGAAGAACTTGCGTGGAGCGGCGCAATTCCCGCGAATGTCCAGTATGAAGAGAAGGTAGTATGGACAATATATTCGACTCGACCCAGAATTTGGAAAGAAGAGGCAAAAGAGTATTCAGAACTGTTCGTAGAGATTGAGTAATATGAAACCTTAAACAACAACAAATGATAGCCTTAGATGTATTATATGTAGCATTAGCTACAGTTTTTGTTATGGTAGTTTTACATGTTTTGACATTTGTAGCTACTCGTGTTATGTACCCTCCAGCTCCCCAAATTATTTACCGAAATGTCCCTGTTCAGGTTCAGCAGCAGCCTCCCCCTCCCCCACCAGATATTGGTGCAGCTGCTACATCAATTGCTGATCTCTACCCAAAAAACGAACCAACTTTAACCCAAGCTTCGCAGGAAGTTAAATTGCCAGAGTATGAGCCGCGCAAATCAGATTCAGACTCTTTACGACTGGACACCAAGCTCCCGGCTGGTCTTCAAACGGTCGATCCCCGAACACTCTAATATATTCAAGGTTCCCCAAACAGTTGGGACTTCAGGATGGATAATATTTACTTACGAAAACGATATTCCTGTGTGTTTCTGGATGAATGCACATGAGACTCGTAAAGTCCAATGTATTGTGGACGAACGGTTATTTGGAGATACCTTTCTTCGCGCAGAAAAGCTTGGTAATTTTGAGTATGTCATTTCAGATATCTTTATTTACAATTCCAATTGCGTATACGCTTGCTCTACATTCGAACAGCGATACAATTGGCTAAAACAGCTTATGTCTACTTTTATGAACTATGTTCCTGGAACAGCCAAGTTTATTCATAAATCCGAACTAAGTCCGAAAATAAAGGTGAAAGGGTACGAGGCACATACAGACGAACCTGGAAAGCCAGGGTACTTTCTTGAAAATGATACATCAAATACTGTTCAAGTTGTGAAACTTCCTTTGCCCGACTGTTATGAAGTTGAGTCGGGGGGATACTTGAGAGTTCCAGACTTAAAGACCTCGGAGTTTCTTCGTTCAAAGGGACAGACTTTCAAATGCGCATGCATAAAGAATAGTGATGGATCTTGGACTCTAACAGAAAACATTCCGTGAGTAGAAGTAAATGCCTCGTAAGAGCCGCGTATCTAAAAAACATACTCGTCGTCACCGTAAGCACCGTGGAGGATTCTATGGTGCTGCTGGCGCGATTGCTCCTGGAGCTATGGAGTGGTCTCGCGGTTCCGAAGCTGGTCCTTATGCCGCCGGTCTAAATGATCGTGGCGGAAACTCTTTCCAGCTAGGTTCTGGTAAGCGCCGCCGCGGATCTCGTAAGCATACTCGCCGCCACCGCAAGACTCGTCGTGGAGGCGGTGCCTACGGAGCTGTATCTGCGTCCTACCAAGGAACAGGACAGCGTGGAATCGCCGACTTTGTTGGAGTAAACACCAAGAACGGTACTGGTGCTCCTTCTCTGGGCGACTTTAACGATAATGGTGCCCGACCTGGGTCTGGACACGATAGCTTTGTTCGTGCCCATTAAATTTCATTCAATAGGATAATGGACACCCTACTTGCTGGATTACTATTTTTAGCTGCGGCTATGTATCTATTTCCACGCCGACTCGGACATATGGTCGTCTGGATTATTCTAGGATACATTCTAGCTCGCTACCTTCTCAACCTGCCACACACAGTTTCAGTGATTGCTGGACTTGTAGGAATCTATGTTATTTGCATGGTGACGAAGAATACATATGAAGGGTTCGAGGAGGAGGAGAAGGAGGAAAAGAAGGAGAAGAAGGATGATCCAGAACCTGCTCCTCCAAAGACAGATGATCCACATGTAGATATTGGTACAACTATCCTACATGCATATCGTAACCTGACTCCCGAGCAGATTGGAGGTATGCGTCGCGACACAAAAGAACTAATGGGTCTTCAGAAGGAACTTATGGGTTCACTCTCTGAAATGAAGCCTGCGATCGAGCAGGGTGCTGAACTACTCAAAACTTTCAGTCAGTTCTTTGGAAAGAACGAGTAATAAATACGCTGCATAGCGTCAGCGTATACATAAGCAAAATATTCAGGATTATTTGTGGAAATGAATGGTCCACCGATGGAACGAACAATCTTCATCCATCTGTGTACAGCGTGCTTTAGAGTTTGATATTCAAACCAATCCTGCCATAAACTTACAGTTTTATGGATGGACAGCATATTAAAAATTCCCGGAGGCTCTTGATTCACAATCATCATCACGAATGAAATGATTGGACTTACTACCATCTCAACCCACAGAGATATCTTTCCAAGATAACTTTCTGGATTAAATATTTTTTGAAGTTGTGAGTACCTCTCGGCGATTTCAAAGTACTCTGAATCATTCAGAATCAGTTCCGCTAGAGCTGGATGAGTTATTCTCATCTTCAGAGCTGTCTGAGAAGGTATCATCTTTATTGTATATTACAAATCCGTGTGAAGGAAATTCCTTCTGTTCCAACGATTTAGTATCGAGATATAACCAATTAACATCGTGCGTTTGTGTTACCTCCTCGAGCCACTCAATATCAATATTCACCCCATACTGAACAGAGTCATTCACTACAGCAGTATAATCAACAACATTACAGTCTTCGTACATCGCACCAACCCACAACCAAGGAAGTTCAGAAGGAGGCACAGAATTATCAACCTTCTCTTTCTGTGAGAAGAGGAATCGATCTACACGACGACAGCAGTTAAATACTTGACGATAAAGCCAAGCGACAAATAGCATTTTTTATTAATACATCGAGCTGCTTGAAAGTGGGAGTTCAGTTCCGTACTTTAGCTGGCTAACTACCTGATCGCGATTCTTTAAATTATCACCAGTTAGAGGAGTGAACTTCTCCGTTAGGTACTTAGACGCCATGCGATCCATTCCAAGACCTAGAGCAATGGATGACGCTAGAGCTACCATGACGAAGGGTACTGCGACAATAACCCATGAGACAACACCCAGATCAACTGAGCACAGGGCATCCAAAATGACAACACCAGCAACTCCCATCACAACCTTAGCAGCTGCTGTCAGAAAGAGACCGAGAGACAGATCCATACCTACATGAACCGTGATGTACAGTAAGTAGAGGAGGGCGGGTGGGCACAGAGAATCGATGAAACGCATTTTCGTGTTATTACATTTAATCAATAAAATATGAGCCGAGCTGTTGAAATTATTATGAACATAACTGGTTGCTCGGAAGATGACGCGCAACGAGTATATGCTGAAACCAATAATGTTGAAGATGCTGTTGATAAGCTTTTTTATATGCCTCATTCAGTAAGTCGTAAATATATTGAAAAAATCAAGCCTGTAAAGGTCGTGAATGAGGACCAAGAAACTTCAAGACTCCTGCGCGAACAAATGAAGAAGTTAGATGAAGAACATTCTAAACGGTCTATTTCGTCAAATCAACCCGATTGCGTGGCACAAGTCGAGCAGAGTACCCCCCGCGAAGAAACGGTTCCACAAAATAGTTATTATCAGGAATGTCAGATGCCTTCTGGAATCAGAGGCTCAAAAACCGGAAATTGTTTGTCCGTCACCGTCTGGATACTCTTGCGGTTTGCGGTTGAGTGACCAAACATAACACGGCTCTGATCATCAATATGGTCAATAGTACCAAGCGCTAAGTTAGGAGTTGTAGCAAAAGGACGCGCAAATGTTTGTTTGGGTCCCTTGAAACGAGCAGTAGCTGGGTCGCCAAAAAGTAACTGACTCTGGAGATCAATTCCACAGCCACCTTCGGGGGAATTACCGAAGTTGCCCATTGGAATCAGTCCTGGAATCGAAGCGGCGACCGCCCAGTCGTTGCCGCACCCTGAAGGCTGAGCCGCCTTTAATCCAGCCGTATTCGCCTCGTTCACTGCGGTATCACGCCAACCTGAACCATTGCGAGAATTGGCGTACATAAATGGCAGTCCATAATTACTTGACATTCTTACTTTTACAAAACGAATTTAAGTATAAGGATTTGTTATCCAGTAACATGCCTACTCTTCAACCTTGTGATTGGATAGAACAGGATATTGATCGTAAATATACTGTAGATGTATTTGGACGCCTCGAAGATGACCGTGTAGCTAAGGTTCGACTTACTGGCTTCAAGCCATATTTCTATCTTCGGTCAGAAGATGGAGAAACAAGTTCCAGTATTTATTCGTATATTGGATCGGCAATGACTAAAGAAGGAAAGTTTCTTGGAGGATTGAAAATCACTCAAGAAGCTAAGTTGGATGCCATGCGTGGATTTTCTGGTCTGAGTCCAATTAAAGTTTGGAAACTCACTTTCAATGGAATCATTATGCTGAAGATGGTTTTGAAAACCCTGAAGACAGCAAAGTTTGGCACTCGTCAGATCATGCTTGAAGATATTTATGAAGCTAACCTACCTCCTTACATTCGTCTATTCCACGAATTGGATATTATGCCTGCGTCTCCAATTTCATTTGAAGCGGATGAAGAAGATGTGTCTCAAGATGATAATGTGGATGTTAGCTTTATAGTAGAGTATACCGATATAACACCCGAACCCTCTGCCAAAGTACCACTCTATATTGCAGGGTACGATATTGAAACTTACTCTGATTCTGGGAACTTTCCCGTTTCATCAAATCCAACCGACGAAATTATCCAGATTGGTGTGTCTTTCCGATACACCGATGATATGCTTTCATCTTATCGCCGAATCGTGTTTGTTTCGGGATCGTGCACACCATCTTCCGATTCATCGGTAGAGTTTGTGAGTTGCTTAAATGAAAAGGATCTTCTGAATAAGTTTCAGGAGTGTATTCGATTTGAGAATCCTGATATTATTGCAGGATACAATACATTTGGTTTTGATGACTCGTATATTGCCGATCGGTGCGCTTACAATCGCTTGATCTTCAATATTGGGCGAGTTGAAATTGATGATTGGAAGAACCGTGGAGCCACAACTTATGCACATACTGAAGCCAAGAAGTTCGAGCTGGCTTCCGGGACATTCGCTGTTCGGTACATAAAAGTCCCCGGTCGCTTGGCTATTGATCTGCTTCTGTCCGTCCGACGCGAACAGAATTTGGATTCTTACAAGCTTGATAATGTAGCCGCTACTTTCCTGCGCGACAAGGTCACTAAAATTGAACGCTTGGATGATTTGAATGTAAAGGTTCATACGAAAACTACCCGCGGATTGTTTGTGGGAAATCTAGTTCGTTTCGATGTGATGACCAATACCACAAATCCTTACCGTGAAGGCGAAAAGTTCCAAGTTGTTGAAAAAGATGCGAAATGGTTTGTGGTTCGATCGGAAACTCAGATTCTTCATGACCTGACGCATGACGATATTTCTAAACTTGAATGGTGTTTTGGTAAGGACGACACGACTGCTCAACAGATGTTTGCGTCTCACCGTGGATCAGCCGATGATCGAGCCGTTATTGCCAAATACTGTATTCAGGATTGTGATCTGGTACTTACTCTGATGGCTAAGTTGGATACTCTCGTAAATGCTCGTGGCATGGCAGATGTATGTCGTGTGCCAATTCAGTACATCTTCCTCCGTGGACAGGGAATTAAGATCTTCTCGGCGGTAGTTTACCAAGCTTCTAAGCGTAACCAGATCATTATGACGCAGGATGGGTATGAGGGAGATTCCAGTTATGAGGGCGCAATCGTTCTGCCTCCCAAGATTGGGATGTATCTTGATCAACCAATTCCCGTTCTTGATTTTAATTCCCTTTATCCTTCGAATATGATTGCGTTCAATCTGTCTCCTGATACGCTCGTATATGTCAAGACCTTCACGGCAACTGGAAAGAAGATTCGACAGGAAGGTTCAGACGGAACTGAACTTGTGGCTCGGGGGTATAAGATCGACGAGATTTCGTATGATACTTTCGGAGAAGACAAGGCTCCTTCAGGCAGAATTACTTGCGGATTCGTTCAGCCGAATACTGACCCACGGACTGTTGGAATCCTTCCGCTCACGCTAGATATCCTACTCAAGAAGCGTAAGGAAACGCGTAAACTTATGGAAACGATTGAAGACGAGTCTCAAAAATCTGTTCTGAATGGGTTGCAGTTGGCGTATAAGGTTGTAGCTAATTCAGTGTACGGTCAGTGTGGTTCCAGTACTTCTCCGATTCGTAAATTGGAGGTAGCTGCGTGTACGACTGCTGCCGGTCGGCAGAGGATTCGTGATGCGAAAATGATTGTAGAAACTGAGTTTGGCGGTGAAGTGATTTATGGCGATACGGATTCAATATTTATCAAGTTTGCGACGAAAGATCTGGCGGAGAGTATTGAATTGGGTAAGAAGGCAGCTGATCGTATTACCGCTTTCTGTGGTCGTTCGTACCGTATTGAGTATGAAAAGACATTCTATCCATTCATTCTGTTCTGTCGAAAGCGGTATGTAGGTATGATGTACGAGGACGATATCAAAAAGTGTAAGCGCAAGACGATGGGTGTGGCACTCAAGCGACGAGATAATGCCCCGATCGTTAAGGATGTGTTTGGTGGAGCGCTTGATTCACTCATGGAACATCGTAATATCAAAGTAGCTGAGAAACTCGTGAAGGAGATGCTGGTCAAGGTAATGAAGAACGAGTATCCTCTGGAAAAGTATATTCTGTCGAAGCAGCTGCGTGATGATTACAAGAATCCAGGTCAGATCGCCCATCGTGTTCTGGCGGACAGGATGGAAGAGCGTGATGCAGGAAATAAGCCTCAGGTAGGTGATCGTCTTTCCTATGTGTATGTTTCTAACCGTCGTGACGAAAAGAAGCAGGGAAATAAGATTGAAAGCGTCGATTATGTCCGTGAGAAGAAACTGAAACCTGATGTTGAGTTTTATATTACGAACCAAATCCAGAATCCGGTAGCTCAGTTGTTTGCTTTGGCGATTGAAGATTTGGATGGGTACAAAAAGAAGGATTACAATAAGTTTTATTCCGAATACCGTGAAACTCTGGATGAAGAAGAAGCTACTTTGAAAGTCTTGAAAATTAAGGAGAAAGATTTGGATTCTCTTCTGTTTATGGGAGCTTCCTATTTAATGAAACATAAACGCGGTCCAATGGACATGTTTATTCGCCGATAGTAATACAAATGGCGACAGAACTATGTAAGCTAGGAGAAAAATATCTAGTTGATAAGGCTCCTAAATTTGGGGGTCATACTTATACTCCCCAATATCATGCATTATTATCGTCGGTACGCAATGATACAAAGTTACTTCTTGAAATAGGAATTGGTAATATTCCACTAATGAAAGGATTAACGGCCGAAAACTATAAACCAGGCGCAAGTTTACGAATGTGGCGTGATTATTTTTCCAATGCCCAAATTATTGGATGTGATATTTTACCCGAAGTAATGTTTGCCGATAAAAATATTACAACATTCGTAACCGATCAGAGTAATGTTCAATCTTTAGAGACTCTTATTTTGAATGTCAAAAAATTCGAAGAATTTGCAGATATTATTGTTGATGATGGTTCCCACATAGAAGATCACCAAGTTATTTCATTTAAGACTTTATGGGAGCTTGTAAAACCCAATGGAATATACATTATTGAAGATATTTGTGTTCCATGGTTTAATCGTATAAAGAACTTACCAGCTGAATGTGGTTTTGATGATGTTGAGGTTATTCAAGCTTATAATGGAGGATTATTTTACGATAACTTCGTAGCTTTTCGTAAACTATCTAAGTGATTTTCAAACAATTAATTAGTTAACATATAATGGATCAAGATGTTATGGAGCTTCTGATGTTGCTAGTACGTGGGCGTAATGAATTTTTCAGTAATTCAAATATTCGTCTACTGAATTATCCTGCTCGTACTGGTATTATGACTCGGTACATCAACTCAGAATCATTCATTCTTGAACTTCTGAATCGTTTGTACACAAATCATCTGTACTCAAATGTTGCAAACGCGGTTATTACTTTAGCACTACCAGCTCGTTTTAATGACCCAGTAGTTGTCGCCCCAAGCCAACTCCAAATTAATGCTTCTCTTGAGGCACACGATAATTCAGATTCTCCATGTGCAATTTGTCAGGACCCAATCACTACTGGCGGTGTTCGGATCAGACAGTGCCAGCATTCTTATCACCGGTCTTGCATTTCGAACTGGTTTTCGATGAGTGTGAGATGTCCAGTCTGTCGTTACGATATTCGTGAAGTGGGTCAGCCAGCCCAAACATCTTCTGCTTCAACACAAACGACTGCTCAACCGGAAGACCAGTAGGCGGCGATAAAAATTTTGGGATAACATCTGATACACCATACTGCATGCGATGAAACATTCGGCGTACATCGTGATTACATTCCTTCATCAAAGTAGGGATATCATAATCTGGAAAGAAAGATTGAAGATCGGTAGCTCTTGGTGGAAAACAACGAATGTTCTGAATATATTCGGAATTTCGTTTAAAAATAGTTGGAAGTTCGTTTCCAGTACAAATTATATGAACTTTTCTTGTTGGGTCTTTGATCCACTCAATAATCTTATTTTGGGCGTGGGGGTCAGAACCGTCTACTTCGTCCAAAATCACACATGTCTTCTTCTGCATTTCTCCACAAATAAATGATCGAATATTCACAGTTGAACGACACGAATCTCGGATTTTTTCAACATCTTCAAAGCTTCTAATCGCGCGAGATGCATTAATTTCTAAAGGATCTAATCCAAAAGTTCTCGCAGCAGAAAGTGCCAATGTAGTTTTTCCAATTCCTGGAGGTCCAGAAAGAATAACTGATTTCGTATAATTTGTAGACGTCAGGTATTCCTTTAGTAGTTTCTTTTCGTCTGCGTACCCAATAACATCATCAAGAGTGTTTGGTCGGTAAACTTCAGAATACATTACAATTCTAAGTTAAAACAATCTAAACGCATTCATCGTACTAAGATTGCGCATATAAGATAGTGGTCAGTCCCAGGCTCTTATAAGGCCTGTGCCCGAGTTCGATTCTCGGTATGCGCATCTAAGGACAATATCCAGACCAAAATGAACCGCAAGATTGAGCTACATTACACTTCGCCTCCGCAGTCTCCAAAGTGGGGGCATCGGGGTCAAACGGTGTGCAATGTGTATCATACTGCGGCTCGCACTTCTTGGTGGCTGAGTTGTAGGACCAGCGATCGGGACACTGAGACTTTGAAGCAGTTATAACCATTTGGGGGTTGATCACATACTTGTACACTGCTAAAAAGGCAACTGTGAAAATAGCAGTGGCAACAATTGCCATAAGTAAGTCGTAATAGGGCATTCTTGTTTTTCTGCAAGGAAAGTAATGGAGGTCGCAAGGCATGTTTTTGACACATATTTCGAAGATACCCCAAACCCTCTTGTACGACACCATTTGGACTCGTATGCTGATATGCTGAACTCCAAAATCCCAAACTTTATAAAGGGATCAAATCCTTTGCAGCTCACACTTGTAGACGACCGCAGTATTAAGGTATACATTGGTGGTAAGAACGGGGATAAGATAGCATACTTACCTCCAGTAGACGATGACAATAAGGCAGTACTCCCACATGCATGCCGCCTTGATAATACCTCATACACTTTAGATATTCGTGGAACAGTTGATATCGAGTACACGGTAGGTAAACAAGTTGAGACGCGTAGTTTCGAGAATGTCCGACTTGCTAAAATTCCTCTAATGTTGAAGAGTTCACTATGTTACCTTTCAACTATGAATGGCGAACAACTTTATGATGCTGGAGAGTGCCGATTTGAGTTGGGCGGGTATTTTGTGATTGGTGGAGCTGAGAAGGTTCTTCTTACCCAAGAGCGTCTTGGAGATAATATGGTTTACGCTTCTAAGCGTTCAGTTAAACCGGATGAAGCAGAATCGCGTGGTTTAGTTGAAAAGGAGGTTGCTATAAAGATCGAGGGTGCTACAAAGGCGGAAAAGTTCGAGTACATTGGTGCTATGCGCTCAGTATCAGAAGATGGTACTCGCGGACCTTACTCCCACTTCATTGTGATTCCTCCAAAGAACGATAAGCCCGACGATCCCGATAAGATTTCTAAGGTTGATGACTGGGCTTCCTTTTCAACTAAGCGCTTAGTTCTGGTAACACTTCCCGGATTTACACAGCCAGTTCCATTAGTGAGTGTTTTTCATGCTCTGGGTTTGACAAACGATCAGGATATTTATGATACAATTCTCACAGGTATTCCAGACTCATCACGGTCAATGTACGACGAACTATTTGCTGAAATGATTATTTCTCACAATAATTACCTTTCTGCTGAAATGCGTAAGGAGACAGACCAGACACAAGATCCTAACTTACTTGTTCTTCGTCGCCAGCACCGTACTCGTACAAATGGTGGAGTGTATATGAATCTGTACTCTGAAATGTTCCCTCATTGCAGTCGTAAGGAGGGCGAGACTGCGCCTGCACTATACCGCCGCAAAGCTTACATCCTCGGATCCATGGCTCGAATGGCAATGGATGTAGCTATTGGTGTTAAACAAAAAAGCGATCGTGATCATTACCGTTACAAGCGGATGGATGCTTCAGGTGACCTGATTTTTTACGAGTTTCGTCGTATTTACAAGGAGGTATCTAAGCGTATGATCACGGAGCTGGATGTACGTATTCACTTCCAGCAGAAGGAGTTTTCGGGAATGAATATAAAAGAACTTGTGAGTGTTGAAAACATTGATGCGTATTACTGGTCACATAAATCATTCATTTTTGCCCTTGAAAAATCATTCAAAGGAAAGTGGGGAGGAATGGACGGCGTATCTCAGGAACTTACTCGTTTAGGGTACCTTGGTACAGTAGCCCATCTTCGTCGCGTCAATCTTCAGATGGACAAGGGATTGAAAATCGTAGAGCCTCGTCGTATTCACGGAAGTTCATGGGGACTTTTGTGTCCTATTGATAACCCTGATGGAGGAGGTATTGGAATGACCAAATCTTTAACATTTTTATGTACGATTTCCACTGCATCTCCTTCTTCCGACATTTTAAGCATTATTTCAAAGTTTGGGACATTCATTCCAATCGTAACTATTCATCCATCAACTTGGAATCCTGGATGGACTAAGGTATTTATTAATGCAGATCTAGTTGGTGTATTTAACGGGAAAACAGAAACATACCATTCTGATCTTGTTGAGCGCCGTCGTAAACGCGAAATAAGTAAGTTTGTATGTTTGAGCTGGAACCGTGTAGAGAATGAGTATGTTATCTTTACGGACGCTGGACGCCCAATGCGCCCAATTTACCGTGAAGGAGTACGCGGAGATGCGGTAAAGAAAATCAAGTCATGGGATGATATGGACAAGACCATAATTGACTACATTGACGCCCAAGAAACTGATAATTTACGAATCAGTATGGAGCCTTTTTCTCCAAACCTGCATTCTGAAATCCACGGATCAACGATTCTTTCAGCGTTATCAAGTATTTCCCCGAACGCTGATCACAATCCAGCGACGCGTAACGCGTTCACTTGCCAACAAGCTAAACAAACTTCTTCATGGTTCAATACTGCTTTCGATAAGCGGTTTGATACAATTGCCACACTTTTGAACACAGTTCAGCGCCCACTGTCTCAAACTTGGACGCATCGTCATGTTATGGGCAGGGATGGATGTATTGGATACGGTCTGAACTGTATGGTAGCTCTTGCAGTATATGGAGGATACAATCAGGAAGACTCTATCCTAATGAACGAAGGATCTTTGAAGCGCGGAATGTTCCAAACTTCGTATTACCATTCCTACGATATCACCGAAGAAGCTATCATGTCCGGAATGGATAAGGGTGCTATGACTGTATTTGAGTCAACCTTATTTGCGAATGTAGCTACAGATCCCCGATACCGCGAAACTGTTGTTCGTAAGGAAGGATACAATTACGACCTTTTGGATGCGGACGGTATTATCATGCAAGGTAAAGAGATTGACGACAAGACTATTTTAGTAGGAGTGGTTACGCCAACTAAGGAGAATGGACAAGTTACAGGATACCGCGATAAGTCTAGTGTTCCTAAGCGCGGACAACATGGAATCGTAGATGCAGTTTATAGGTATGTGACTCGCGAAGGTTTGCATGGAGTCAAGATTCGTATTGCCGAAAACCGTGTTCCCGTACTTGGCGACAAATTTGCTGCCCGTCATGGACAGAAAGGTACTTGCGGACTCCGTGTCCCAGAAGAGGATATGCCGTATACTGCTGAAGGATTACGCCCCGACTTAATTGTCAACCCTCACGCTTTCCCTTCTCGTATGACGGTAGGACAGTTTATTGAATCTTTGTCCACAAAGTTGGGAATACATCTGGGTTCTTTAGTTGACTCTACCGCTTTTTCAAGCCAGAATCGGATAGGTGAAGTTCGCGACATCCTATCTAAATCTGGGTTTCATCCTTACGGACACGAAATTCTGTATAACGGTCAAACTGGAGAAATGATGGAAACTGAGATTTTTATGGCACCAACTTACTACCTTCGTATCAAGCAGATGGTAGAAGATAAGATAAATTACCGTACAACTGGACCCAGAAAGTTGCTCACGAAACAGCCAGTTGAAGGTCGTTCAAATGATGGTGGATTGCGGATTGGAGAGATGGAGCGCGACGGTCTCATTTCTCATGGTGTTTCTAAATTTTTGAATGAAAGTTTGATGGATCGATCGGATAAGTCTGAAGTTTTATTCCAGCCTGAAACTGGATACTTAGATTCATCGTCGGAGCTTCAAGGTAAGGTTCTTACGACGCCGTATGCGCTTGGTCTTATTATTCGCGAGCTTGAGTCGATGCATATTTCGGTGAAGCTTGCGGCCCCCTAATCTTCCGGTATTCGCTAGAATACCCATATTGTATTCAGACCGTTCTGGTTCTATTGGTTTTTTTACCTCCTTAGCCTTCTTTATCTGATCTGCCGCAGCTTTTACAGCAGGAGACTCTCCAGGTATTGAAGGTAGATTTCCCATTGTTAATTAGGAACGGATTTTATTGGATGGTGTTCTTAAAGAAGTAAGATGTTCGTAATCAAGCGTAACGGTGACCGTGTTCCTGTATCTTTTGATCAGGTCTTGCAGCGCATTAGGAAGCTGTCCGAGGGACTGGATCATGTGAATCCGGATTTAGTAGCTCAGAAAGTATGTAATCAGCTTGTAGATGGTATGGAAACTTCTAAGCTAGACGAGTTTGCTGGCGAAACTTGTGCGATGATGCAGGCTCGGTATCACCCAAATTACGGTAAGCTAGGATCGCGAATTGTGATTGATAATCATCAGAAGATCACTCCATCAACTTTGCTGGATTGTGTAGAGAAACTATACCATGGAAAGATCCAGCTTATCACCGACGAGTATCACGATTTAGTATGTAAGTACAAGGATCAGTATGAGCCAATGATCGATTATTCTCGCGATTACATGTTTGATTACTTTGGGTTCAAGACGCTGGAGCGTGGTTACCTTCTGCGAGTAGATGGGCATGTTGTGGAGCGTCCTCAGCATATGTGGATGCGAGTAGCTATCCAGCTTCATGGTGCAAATATAGTTCGTGTTCGCGAAACTTATGATGCTCTCTCCCAAGGATACTTCATTCATGCCACACCCACACTATACAATTCGGGAACCACAACTCCTCAGCTGTCATCATGCTTTCTACTCCAAATGTCTGATGATTCAATTCAGGGAATTTACAAGACGCTGGGCGATTGTGCTCAGATTTCCAAGTGGGCTGGTGGAATTGGTCTGAGTATTCATAATATTCGTGCGCGCGGATCAAAAATTAACGGGACAAATGGCGAATCTACGGGTATCGTTCCAATGCTTAAGGTCTTCAACGATACTGCCAAGTATGTGAATC
>Ga0214921_10002856_pt1 | contig 27335 bp, 35 predicted proteins | sample LL1505_MetaG_FD_177992 | JGI IMG/M metagenome (GOLD analysis project Ga0214921, IMG submission 177992) | Freshwater microbial communities from Lake Lanier, Atlanta, Georgia, United States - LL-1505 | ecosystem: Environmental > Aquatic > Freshwater > Lake | place: USA: Georgia | collected... | reverse complement strand
TTCTAAGTATTTTTTTACCACTTTTGGTGGAGGAAGTATAGTTGCTTGTATGCGTTTGGCGTACTCAATACTGTCGAGTATTTCGCGGTTTTGGTGCACTACTTTTCTCTTTTCTTCTAGAACTTCAAATGTCCTTTCTCTAACTTTCAACTCAAGCGTATTTATTGAATTTTGTTGTTCCTGCTCTTTTTCTTTTTGTAGGGTGTTTATCTTATTTGTAATACCAAATGAAAGAATGTAAGCTTCAATACAAACTGAATAAAGTAATAAATTGTTTGTTGTGATATAACCATCTTCATTAAGCTCGAAAACTAATAAAAGAATAGCACTTGCAAAGATTACTATCATTCCTATAAGACTATATGCGGCAGGCTTGAATCCTTTTCTAAGTGATTTAAAAGAAATAATTATTGCATAAATAATTGAAAAAATAAGCAGAAGGATAAATATGACAGATACGATATCAATAAAAAAGTTTTCTAATTGTGATTTATAGATAATTAAATACAAGAAAAGCGAGACAAAAACAGTTGTTATAGGTATTAGTACTTGTAATATTCTTTTTTGTTTTAAACTAATATTTTCTAGGTAAAAATAAAGGAAGAGTAAATATGCTGAAGGCGTAAACAAACCAGATACTCCTATAGCCTGATCGTTTTCAGCGAAACTTGGAAAAAAAAGTGATACATCAACAAATACAGCTGTCCATAAAACAAAATACAATAAGTAAAAAGCGTGTTCCCTTTTTCTTAAAGTAATAAGTACAATAAAATTATAAATCAGTATTGCTATGAATAATCCGGTTGCAGCTGCGTTAAATATTTTGCGTGAAAATACTTTTTGCGTGAAGGACAATTCATTTCTTAATGGCATTGCCCACAATGCTTTGTATCCACTTCTTGTTTTAACATAATTGTTGAAGACAGATGAATCGAGACTTAAAAAACATGTTAGCGTTGTACCTGGTAACAAACAAATTCTACTTAAACTGTCACTTGAGAACATTCTTATTTTCTCTATAGAATTAAGATATCCACCCTCACTGTATTCAAATGCCAATGAACTCAATCTTTCCTCAAACAAATAATGTAATTTAATATTTGACTTGTTTTTAATAATTATTTTACCCCAATTTTTAGAAGTTTCTGGATTATTAATTCTAATTAATTGGGAATGATCTTTTACATTTTGTAGTCCATCGGAGTAAAAGAATTTTTTATTACTGGTTAAGAGTTTTCTGTATTTTATATTTGGTAATTCAGCAATTTGCTTTATGTCCATTTTGCAAGTAGAATCAACAAATACAATCAAATATTTTGTGATGTTAAAACTAGCGTTTCTGTAATTTTTCGAATCAAAAATCAAAGTGTCTTGTGCATACAATTTTGAAAGATTCATTAGTAATAAACCAATGAACAAGCATTTTATATATCTATTCATAAATAACATTTATAATTCATAATTTCCCTTTACACCCTCACCCCAATAATATAAATAACATCAACTTGTTCGTTGTTTCCTCGCCATTGCTGTTTGTTGCGCAAATGATAATTTGCACAAAGCACAAATTAGTATTATTAGAAAGTATAATTGTTTCATAATTGATTATCGTTAAATTACTATGATTGGGTTTCTGCTAATCAATCATATTAGGCTTAAAATTTACTTTCAATTTCTTTTTTCAAAAGTGGCAAATGCTTTTTTATAATTGACCAAACAACAGCATTATCAATACTATCGTAAAAATGTATTAATCTGTTTCGAAATGAAATTATTTGCTGTGCCGAGGTAATATCAAATAAGCTTTCATCTGATTTTCGCAGTTGAGTTAAGGCTTCGCCAATAATTGCCAATTGCCTTTCAACCGCACTTTGCGTTTTTAGATCTATATTATATTTAGCATAATCAATTGTAGCAGAAGTAAATTGTTCTACTAATTCAATTGCATTAAAAATATCAGCATACAATTTCCTGTTTCGTTCCATCGTAAACTAAAATTTTAGTGTTTTCTATTTCTTGTATCAAGTATTTATTCCGCAACGAATTTTGTGTAAGTAAGTCAACTTTTCGTTGAAAATAAATTTCAAAATTATCCCATAACGACATTATCAACTCTCCCTTTTTTATAGGGTCAACTTCATCTATTTCGACCACTAAATCAATATCGCTTTCATTTGTAAAGCTGGTATTGGTAGCCGAACCAAAGGCATACAAATAGTTTATATGATGCAATTTGCAGATATTCAGAAATTGCGTGCTATTATTTATAAGATTATTAAACATCGTATTTTCTTTCAAAAGTATAATAATATTTATAGGTTTAAGTTTGAAATTAAAGAAGTTTTAGGGTAATACTACTTCAACGTCTCCGCCAACCAATCATAAAATACGCGATGCCATACAATAGGGTTTTGTGGTTTCATACTTTTGAATCTAGCCTATGCAGCAAATGGATTTTTTATTGTTAGCTTATCGTTTATTACTTGTCCGTCATTCATGTCCTCGGTGTAAATAATTGAACAGTTACTATCTAAAGCCGCTGAAAGAATTAAACTGTCATAAAAAGACAATTTATAGCGTTCGGCAATATTGCAAGCCTGAATAATAGTTGCATGGTTATTAGTAAATAAGTTGCTGTTGTTGCAACATTCTGTAATTACATTTAATGCATCAGAATATTGGTACTTAAATTTACGAGTAATCGTATTTATTAATTCTTGAATGACTTGCGTACTAATAAATGTGTTGTTACTTAAAATAAGATTGCAAGCAATTTCTTTTTTGCTTGGTTCATCATTTGAATAAGTGTACACCAAAATATTGGTATCAATAAATACATTATCGTTCATTGGCTTCGTTTCTATCAAACTTAAATGATTTTGTATCTATAGATAAAGCGCTAAATGAAGCCTTTTTGCTGAAAGCTTTGTTGTAAGATGTTAAGCCTTCATTAGTAGTAAAGGCAATAACCTCAAGCTCTTTTCCAATATAATATTGTGGCACATTAAAAGTAACAGTTTGTGTTTCTGGAGTTACAATTGTTCTAATCATTTTTCAATTTTTATAAATATAAAAGTAATGTTTTTCAGTTCAATTTTCAGTTTTGAATTAGTGGATTGGATGATACTATCAATTTCTACTTCAACGTCTCCGCCAACCAATCATAAAATACACGGTGCCACACAACTGAGTTTTGCGGTTTCATTACCCAATGTCCTTCATCAGGTATATATAAAAACTTACTTTTCAATCCTTGCAATTGTGCTGCACCAAAAGCTTGCATACCTTCGGATATTGGAACACGAAAATCTTTTTCATCGTGAATTACTAAAATAGGAGTATCCCAATTTCCAACCGACTTATGCGGAGAGAATTTTTCGAAACTTGTTGGCAATGGTTTTTTCCAATATGGTTCGCCAATGTCGTGCTTGCTAAAAAACATTTCGTCTGTCATGGTGTACCAACTTTCCAAATTAAATAATCCGCAATGCGATATAAAACTTTTGAAACGTTTGTTGTGATGCCCTGCCAACCAATATGCACTATATCCGCCGTAACTTGCACCTACACATCCTAATCTATTTTTATCTACGTAAGGACGTTTACTAATACTATCAATTGCACTTAAATAATCATCAATACTTTGTGCTCCCCATTGTTGGGTAATGTCGTCGTTCCATTTTTTTCCAAAGCCTGGTAATCCTCTTCGGTTTGGAGCAACGACAATATAACCATTAGACGCCATCATTTGAAAATTCCAACGGTAGCTGAAAAACTGCGATACTGCACTCTGTGGACCGCCTTGACAATATAATAATGCAGGATATTTTTTTGTTGCGTCAAAATCGGGAGGATAAATAACCCACACTAATTCTTGTTTTCCGTCGGTCGTTTTTACCCAGTTCTTTTCCACTTTTCCCACTTTTATTTTCGAAAGAGCATCGTCATTTACATGAGAAATCTGAGTTTCAACTTTTGTCTTAAGTTAATTGCAAACATGGTTGATGGCATCCCAATACTCATTTTTGTAACCACTAAAGTATTTCCATCGGCAACTTCAATAGCTGTATAATCAAAATCGCCTTTTGTTATTGGTGTGATTTTTTGAGAAGCAATTTCTACCCTATAAATTTGTTCGGTAGCCTGCGTTGGGCTTGTAAAGAAAATAGATTTTGAATCCTTGCTCCAAGTTAAATTTTCAGCGCTTTCTTCAATACTTACAGTTAAATCCTTTTTTGTTTTTGTTGCCAAATCAAAGAGCATTAGCCTTGCACGGTCGGCTTCGTAACCAGGAGTCTGCATGCTTTCATAACAGATGTATTTTCCATCTGGACTGAAAATAACATTACGGTCATAACCACTATTTTCATTACTAATGTTCAACGTATTTCCTGTAGTAATTTCAAATAAATACACATCGGTATTTGTACTTTGTGCAGCTTCTTTACCATTTAATTTTTTTGATGTATAAACAATGTATTTACCATCTGGCGAAATATCAAATTGCTCCACATCAAAAGCTTCACCTTTATTTACATCGATTTTTTCATTTGAAATATTTCCATTTTCAACTTTACATATATATAAGTGTGTACTTGTATAATCGTCCCATGCATCCCAATGACGATAATTCAAATCATCAATAATGCGTGCATCAGTTTTTGGTAAGTCGGGATAAATATCATGAATATCCTTTGTAGTTTTTACATCGCTCAATACCACAAATAAATTTTCTTGAGCTGAGAATTTAAAATCTCCTACACCATTTTCCCAATTGGTAAGTTGCAATTTTGATTTTCCATCAACCGACATTTTCCAAACTTGCGCACCATTATTTTCTGTACTCAAAAAATAAATCTGCGAAGCATCTTTATTAAACCTTGCGCCAAATTCTGAAAACTTGGTATCGGTTAAACGCACTGCTGATAAACCATTCGTAGGCATCAAATACAAATCTTTTGCGCCTTTGTTTTCCTCAATTGAAACTTCATTTACATCAAAAACAATTTTACTTCCATCAAAGCTAGAAGCAGGTTTTGATATACGTTTTAAACTAATTAAACTTTCGATGGTAAGATTGGATTGCGCAATTGTAAAATTTGAAATGATGAACAATGCCGTGCCGAGAAATATTTTCTTCATTATATTTTATAATATGATTTGTTTTGTCTTAAATATTATTTCACGAAAGTAAAAATTTATTTACAACAATATGCCTTTGCTAAAGCAGTTTAAAACGCCTGAAAATAGTGATGTTTCAATATGGTTATTGAATGAAGATTTTGAGAATTTGAAAGCGCAAGCTAATTTCTTCAATATTGATTTGCGTGAATCATTTTATAAAAACGAACAACAACACAAGGAGTATTTAGCAAGTAGAATTGCCCTAAAAAATAATGATATAACTTTTGTTGTTGATGAAGTTGATGAAAAATCTGCACCAGTTTTAAAAAATAGCTCTACACAAATATCAATTTCGCACTGCAAAAAAATGTGTGCTGTAATAAGTAATAGTTTACATACAGTTGGTATAGATGTAGAAGTTGTAACTACTCGAATACTCAACATCAGTAAACGTTTCATGAATAGTTCAGAGCTAGATTATTTATCAAATAATGAAAAAGAAAATCTGAAAATGCAATTCATAATTTGGAGTAGCAAAGAATCAGTATTTAAAAAATATCATTCATTACATTTGGATTTTAGAGAGAATATTTTTGTAGAAACTTTTTCACTTGCTTCTACTGGAATACTGATTTTACAGATAAAAGCAGATAATATATTTATAAGAGAGAAAATATTTTATCATTTTTTTGATGATGTTGTATTGACACACACAATTTAAAATAGTAAATAATTAATTATTAATTACAAATTGATAACAGCTGTATCAGTATATTTTAATGGCGTTTCAAGCATTCTATTTTTTCACAACTAATTCATAATTCATAATTCATAATTCATAATTTTCAAAAGCAGTTAATAACTAACACTTTTCTGTTAATAAAATTATCATCTGATTGCATTGAACTAACTCACTTATTATTTTTCTTTGTTGCAACTAATCAATTAACGGATAACTTAAATTATTTTATCATGGCAACAGTAAAGAAAGCAGCTCCTGCGAAAAAAGCAGCGGCACCAGCTAAAAAAGCAGCTCCTGCAAAAAAAGCAGCGGCACCAGCTAAAAAAGCAGCACCAGCTAAAAAAGCAGCGGCACCAGCTAAAAAAGCAGCTCCTGCAAAAAAAGCAGCGGCACCAGCTAAGAAAGCGGCTCCTGCAAAAAAAGCAGCAGCTCCTGCTAAGAAAGCGGCTCCTGCAAAAAAAGCAGCAGCACCAGCTAAGAAAGCAGCTCCTGCGAAAAAAGCAGCTCCTGCGAAAAAAGCAGCTCCTGCGAAAAAAGCAGCTCCTGCTAAAAAAGCAGCTCCTGCTAAAAAAGCAGCAGCACCAGCTAAGAAAGCAGCTCCTGCAAAAAAAGCTCCTGCAAAAAAGTAATTTGTTGATTTATTCAACTGGTAAAATCCTTCCAAATTTGGAAGGATTTTTTTTTATTCATCAAATTAATAATCTGTTCAACAGCACAATTATCATTTAGTTTTGTTGTATAAATAATGAAGAAAATAGAAATTTTCACTGCCTTACTATTAGTTGTTTGTGTAGAAGTTGTTGCGCAGAAAATTAACTGTAAAACAACTAATACATGCTTTCGAAATAATGAAGAACTTTATTACGAAGTATATTACAACTTAGGACCAATATGGGTTGCAGCAGGTGATGTAACTTTTAGAGTTGAAGATAATAAATTTCAAAATCAAGGATGTTATAAGTTTACTGGCAACGGACAAACATTTAAAAGTTATGATTGGATATTTAAAGTACGTGATAAATTTGAAAGTTTAGTAGATACAATTTCGTTTAGACCATTAAAGTATTTGCGCGATACAAAAGAAGGTAGCAATGCAACTTATAATCTTAATTATTTTAATAATACAAAAAATGTAGCATATTCTTTTTACAAAAAAAATCATCATGAATTTGTAAAGGATACAATCGGCATTACATCTTGTACTTATGATGTGATGACTATGATTTACTATGCTAGAACAATTGATTATACAGCATACAAACCGAATGAAATAATACCTATATCCATTTTTTTAGATGCAAAAGTTTTCAATAAACAATACATTAGATATTTAGGTAAAGCTGTTTTAAAAACAGCAATTGGTACATTTAATTGCATTAAATTTTCACCAAAACTAATTGCAGGAACAATTTTTAAAGAGGGTGATGAAATGATAGTTTGGGTAACAGACGATAAAAATAAAATTCCTCTACTAGTAGAAACACCAATTGTTGTAGGATCTATTCAAACAAAAATAAAAAGTATAAAAGGTGAAAGGCACAAACTAAATAAAATTGAAAAAAAGTAAAATCAGATTTGCAAAAGCAACCAATATTTTATGTTTGTCGTCAAATTTTAAAATCAAAATAATACATGCAAAGAATTTCACTACAGAAAAATAAAGAGTTTCAAACAATCGAAATTTTACCACTAAGTCAACCTCCAAAAAACTTAATAATGCAAGTATGGCTTACACTTTGGAGCGCTTGTGGAGCAATGGTTTTGTATCAGTTATTTACTGCAAACGATAGTAACACCAAAATAATTTGTATTATATATATGGGATTTTGGAGCTACTTTGAATTCCTGATTTTACGAATATACAGATGGCGAAAAACTGGAAAAGAAGAAGTAGAAATACATAACAATAAACTTGTAATTACTCGTTTAACAAAAGGAAGAGGTTTGCCTGTAACATTTGATTTTAATGGCATTTCCAATTTACGTATTGATACAACACAAAAGCAGAATATGTTTGGTAGGATGTTGTTTGATGAATATTGGACTCCAGGCAATGAATGTATTTTGTTTGAATACAATAAGAAGCAGCATGGTTTTGGCTTGCAATTAAATGAAGATGACGCCAAGCAAGTAAACAGGTATTTAGATGCCATGAAAAGGAAAATTAAGCAATAACCTTTATTGCATCTTTTGTCTAACTGCTTCAAAGAGCATAGCAGCACAACTTGCTGAAACATTTAAGCTATCAATCTTTCCAGACATTGGAAGTTTAACAGGAGTTGTATTTTGATACCAAACTTCAGAAAGTCCATCTGATTCAGAACCAAAAACAATTGCTGTTTTTGTTTTTAAATTTTGATGATAAAAATTGTTTTCTGTTTGTAATGATGCCACAAGAATTTGAAAATTATGTTGTATTAAAAATTCTACGCACGCGTCTGAATTGCTTGTAAATATTGGCACAGCAAATACACAACCTAAGCTTGAACGTATTGCATTTGGATTAAATACATCTGTAACTGCATTACATAAAATTACAGCATCTACTTTAGTAGCATCAGCTGTCCTGAGCATCGCACCAATATTTCCCGGTTTTTCAATTGACTCTAAAACTAATACCAAAGAATTTTCGTTAGGCTCGAAATTGCGAACTTTATTTTCATTGGTATTTATCACAGCCATAATACCTTCTGATCCATTGCGATAACTCATTTTGGCATACACTTCTTTTGATACTTCCATCACTTGAAAGTTACCTTCAAAATTAATTGGGTATTCTTCATCTGTTTTAAAAATATCATGACAAACAAAAATATCTACAAAATCAAAACCAAATTGTTGTGCAATTGAAACTTCTCTATTACCCTCAACAACGCACAGCTGTTGCTGTTTGCGTTCGGCTGATTTGCTCAGTTTAATAACTTCTTTTATTGTCGAGTTTTGAAGACTAGTAATCATTTTTAAAATAAAAAAACCTTCCTGATTTTCAGGAAGGTTCTACAATTATAAATCAAATTAATTACACAATTTCAATAACTTTTTTGTTTTCAACTTTTACTTCTACTTTTTTATGAATATTTATATTCAAAATACCACTTTCATATTTTGCTTGAAGCCCATTACAACCGATAACTTCTGGAAGAATGAATGAACGACTAAATGACTTTTGTAAATATTCTTTACGCACGTAGTTGTTCTCTGTTCTAGATTCTTCAGTTTTATTTTGAGCAGTTACAGTAAGCGTTTTCTCATCCAAAACAATTATAAAATCCACTTTTAAAAATCCAGGAACACTAAATTCTATAGAAAAATTGTTTTCTATTTCCGAAACATTTACTGCAGAAACATATTTATTTTTGTGATATGAATCTAAGTCAAACCCAATAGGATTTGGGAAGAAGGCATTTGCAGCAAACAGGTTTCTTAAGTCTGATGTTTTAATTATAGTTCTCGTTTTTATAATTTTATTGCAACGAACGCTGATTGTCAATTGAAATGCCATGGGAAAATTTGATACTATTTATTGACATTTTTTCTTGTTATTTGCGAAACGAAAGTCAATATATATTGGATTGATGAGAATAGCTGCAATTATTACTGGTATTGAGATACAGAAAGTGAAAATTTTATTTTAGAATATACATTTAAGTGAATGTCTAAGTTTTTAATCATACGTTTTAGTTCTATTGGTGATATTGTTTTAACAACACCAGTTGTTCGTTGCATTAAAAATTCAGACACTAATAATATTGTTCATTTCTTAACAAAGAAAAGTTTTGAAACTATCTTAAAACCTAATCCAAATATTGATAAGGTATTCTCTATACAGGCAAATATTACTGAAATTGCTGACGAATTAAGAGTAGAAAACTATGATTACATCATTGATTTGCACAACAATCTGCGCAGCGCAACTGTAAAGTTACTTTTGAAAAAAAAGACATTTTCATTCAATAAGCTGAACTTTAGAAAATGGATGTTGGTTAAAACAAAATTGAATTATTTACCTAATATTCATATTGTAGATAGGTATATGGAAACGCTTAAACCACTTAATATATTGAATGATGGTGAGGGCTTAGACTTTTTTATTGATGAAAAAACTGAAATTATTTTGCCGCCATCACACCAAAAATATTATGTAGCTTTTGTGATTGGTGGAGCACACGCAACTAAAAAAATGACTACTGAAAAACTAATTAATATTTGCAAGAAAATTAGCAAACCAATTGTATTAATTGGAGGTAAAGAAGACTCAAAAGTTGCTGAAGTGATTAGCAGATCATGTGGCGAAAATATTTTTAATGCTTGTGGCTTTTTTAGTTTGCAACAATCTGCTTTGGCGTTAAAAAATGCTGAAACGGTAATTACACATGATACAGGAATGATGCACATTGCAGCAGCTTTCAACAAAAAAATTATTTCGGTATGGGGCAATACAGTTCCTGAATTTGGAATGTACCCATATCTATTAGGTGCTGATAAATCAGCAAAAAATATTGTAGTAGAAGTGAAACATTTGAAATGCCGACCGTGTTCAAAAATTGGATACGATGCTTGTCCTAAAAAACATTTTAATTGTATAAATATGATTGACGAAAACGAAATTATTAAGAACGTGAATTGATGAAAATAAAAGAACGCTACACACACATCTTAAATTATTTTGAAGAACATCATCCTGAGGTTGAAACTGAATTGGTTTACACAAATCCTTATGAATTGTTGGTAGCTGTTATACTCTCTGCGCAATGCACCGATAAGAGAGTGAACATGACAACACCCAAGTTATTTGAGCGTTTTCCGGATGTACAATCATTGGCTGAAGCAGAAATTGATGAGGTGTTTCAATATATACGAAGTATCAGCTATCCAAACAATAAAGCAAAACATATTGTAGGCATGGCCAATATGTTGTTAAGTGATTTTGGAAGTGAAGTTCCATCTGAAGTAAATGATTTAATAAAATTGCCAGGTGTAGGGCGCAAAACAGCAAACGTAATTGCAAGTGTAATATTTAATAAGGCTGCAATGGCTGTTGATACACATGTTTTCAGAGTTTCTGAAAGATTGGGATTGACCAAAAATGCAAAAAATCCGCATGAGGCAGAAATTCAATTGATGAAAAACATTCCTGAACATTTAGTGGCAAGAGCACATCATTGGCTTATTTTACATGGTAGATATGTTTGCGTGGCACGAACACCTAAATGCAAGGAATGTAAAATTTCGGAATGGTGTAACTATTTTTTAAAATTGAAATAATGAAAAAAGTAATTGTTTTTACTGGTGCAGGAGTTAGTGCAGAAAGTGGTATTAAAACATTCCGCGCAAGCGATGGATTGTGGGAAGAATATAGAGTTGAAGATGTTGCAACGCCAGGGGCTTGGCAAAAAGACAAGGAACTTGTATTACGTTTTTACAACGAAAGAAGAAAACAAGTAATGAGCGCAAATCCAAACAATGCTCACATTGCTTTAGCAGAATTGCAAAACTATTTTGATGTGCAAATCATCACTCAAAATATTGATGACTTGCATGAGCGTGCCGGTTCAAAAAAAGTATTGCATTTGCATGGCGAAATACTAAAAGCACGTAGCACCGCAAATCCTGCTTTGGTGCTTGACTTAATAGGAGAAGAATTAAATATTGGCGATAAGTGTGAATTAGGTTCGCAATTGAGGCCTCACATAGTATGGTTTGGCGAAGCCGTTCCTAATATGGAATTGGCGAATATCATCGCTGAAAAAGCAGATATTTTTATTGTTGTTGGTACATCACTGAACGTTTATCCAGCAGCAGGAATTACTGAGTTTGTTTCTGATAACGCTGAAAAATATTTGATAGACCCAAATGCTGATAAATTGAATGTGCCGTATGGATTTAAAGTTATTGCATCTAATGCTTGTGACGGTGTTCTGGCATTAGTAAATAAATTAATTAAGTGATAAATTTAGATATCAATATTATTCCTAAGAAATTTAAACTTCCAAAAAAGGAGAAGTTATGTAGCCAAATTCAAATTGATTATTTGTTCGCTAACTCTTCTTCATTTTTTGAGTTTCCGATTAAAATTAATTGGTGCATCATTGATGAACAAAATAAGTTTTGGTTAGATAAAGATGGTATTCAAAATCCTCCTATCATTAATATTTTTGCCACATCAAAAAAGTATTTTAAAAGGGCAGTTAAAAGAAATAGGTGCAAGCGAATTATGCGTGAATGTTACCGTTTGAACAATCATGAATTTAAACAAGTTCTTATTTCTAAAGGTAAAAAAGTAATGGTTTCGTGGAGTTATGTAAGTAAAAACGAACCAGACTTTTCTAAAATTGAAAAGTCTATCAATGTAATTTTAAATAAGTGTAAAGAGCAAATGAGCAATGCATAGAGTATTTGTTGCACCCTTTATTTTATTGATACGAATTTATCAACTCACAATTTCTCCGCTACTACCAAATGCCTGCAGATATACTCCAACATGCTCGCAATATGGTATTGAAGCATTACGGAAGTATGGTGTTTTAAAAGGACTTTGGTTAACACTAAAACGTTTAGCAAGTTGTAATCCAATGGGTGGACATGGACACGACCCATTGAAGTAAATAATTGTTGATGCAAGAATTAAACTTTACATATCCTCAAAAATTTATTGACCAAATGGGCAATGAAATAGTTTTGAAGGAAAAACCAAGGAGAATCATTTCATTAGTTCCTTCTCAAACAGAATTACTTCATTATTTGGGTTTAGAAAATGAAGTGATAGGAATAACAAAGTTTTGTATTCACCCAGAAAATTGGTTTAAAACTAAAACTCGAATTGGAGGCACAAAAACAATTAACATAGAAAAAGTAAAACAACTTAAGCCAGATTTAATTATAGGTAACAAAGAAGAAAATGTTCAATCTCAAATTGAAGAATTGCAAAAGTATTTTCCAGTTTGGATGAGTGATATTTATTCATTAAAAGATGCATACAGAATGATTGAATGTATTGGAAATGTTACTGATAAAACAAAAGATTCTAGTGTTTTGGTTAATGCTATTCAACAAGGTTTTGAGTCAATTAAAAACAAAGTAGCTAGTAAAAACAAGCTTGTTTATTTGATATGGAACAACCCTTTAATTGCAGTCGGCAGCAATACATTTATAAATTATATTTTAAATGAAATTGGATTTGAAAATGCAATGAAAGAAAATAGATATCCAGAACTTACGTCTGAATATTTGAAAACATTAAATCCTCATTTTATTTTTTTGTCTTCAGAACCTTTTCCATTTAAAGAAAAACATATTAAAGAATTGCAAAAAATTTTACCTTATGCTAAAATACTTTTAGTTGATGGTGAAATGTTTAGTTGGTATGGAAGCAGATTATTGCAAGCACCGAAATACTTTAATGAATTGTTGAATGGATTTCAACCTTTAAATAATTTACCTCTTTAAATAAATATCCTCTAGTTTTTTCTTATCAACTTTAAGGTTGCTGTTGTAAGGGAATTTATCAATTAACTTAAGTTCAGCAGGAACCATGTAATGTGGCATTTTTATTTTGCAATGCTTATAAATTTCAAGTTCTATTTCTTTTGTATAGTCAACGTTTTCGCAAAGCTGAATAAAACTTACAAGTTTTTTTACTTCACCATTTCTGCGCAAAGCAATTGTTTCAGCATGATTAACAATGTGTTTTAGCGCTCCTATACAATTGCTTATTTCATTCAGCTCAATTCTAAAACCATTGAACTTAATTTGTTCATCGCTGCGGCCTGTTGTAAATAAAATACCATCTTGAAAATGTCCAATATCCCCGGTTTTATAAGCCGGTTTATTATTGAATGTTATAAATTTTTCGGCTGTTAATGCTGGATTTTTAAAGTATCCATTTGCCACATGCGGGCCACAAATTAAAATCTCACCCGAACCATTTTCTAACTCATTATTATTCTCGTCAATAATTACCAAATCACAATTTGGCATTGCATATCCAATTGGAACTTCGGAATATTTTTCGAAAATAGATTTGTTTAATTCAATCATACTTGTTGCAACAGTAGCTTCTGTTGGGCCGTAGGCATTTATTACTTTTGCACTTTCAAAGCGTTCCTTTAATTTTATTGCCGTAGTTGCTGGTAAGCGCTCTCCTATCAACACAAAAGAAGTTAAGTGGGGTAGTTTGTCTTGATTAAAATCTTCGTCATACAAATTGTAATATGCATATGATGGTGTGCTTGCCCAGGCATTTACCTTGTGTTGATGCAAATAATCGAAAAGCAATGTTCTGTTTTCGCAAAGCTCTTTAGGTGTGCATACTAATGTTGCACCTAAACTCAAAAAAGGAACAAAATCATACATAGATAAATCAAATGAAAAAATAGCTTGATTCATTAAATTTGTGTTTTCGGTATAACCATATTCGGGACCAGTTGTCCAGTCAGAAAAAGCAATTACATTACGTCTTGTAATTTCTACTCCTTTAGGTGTACCGGTGCTACCGGAAGTAAACATCATATAAATAATAGGATTTTCAGGAATGTAATAATTGACAAATGTTGATGGAAGTATTCCAATTATTTTATGTTCTATTTTTGAATTTATTTCTATTACATTTTCAAAAGGTGTTGGGCTATTAGTACAATTAATAACTACAGCGCTTTCTGTTGTATTTTTTATGTAACTTATTCTGTCAGCTGGATAAATTGTATCAATAGGCACAAATGGCATTTCGGCAATTATGCACGACATCATTGCTACTGTAAAGTAAGCTTCCTTATGACCATATACAATTACAGGATGTCCTTTTGTAAGTTGATATAATGAAAATATCTGTTGCAATTTTTCTGAAATTCTACTAGCCTCTTCCCATGAAATTGTTTGAGCAGGAGTAATTACAAATGCTTTGTTTGTATTTCTTTCTTTCTCAATTAATTGATTGGTTCTATAATCTAATTTCATCTGTATATATTTATATTAATGTCACATGTAATAGTCATTTTTTGATTAGTACTTCTAATTTGGAAAATATGAATATTTTATGTCAAATTTTAATTAGTGATGAATGGGAATTTGCCGCTGAAAATATATATTGCAAAAGCTGTAATATTAAACATCACAAAAATTGAAATATACTTTATTGCTGTTGCATTTAAGTTGCCAAAAATAACATCGCGCTTTTGCTTGCGACATTGAATAGTATATGTGTTGTGTATCACTGAAAACATACCAAATAAAATACCACTTGCCACGTAATTATTCTGGAAGCCATTCCAATAACCCATTACTACAAATGTCATAAACAAACCTAAATTTTGACGAGAAATTGGATACGCTTTTAATGCCTTAAATCCACTTAAATATTTATAAAATGGTGTAAAAAAATAATCTTTCAACCACTCCGATAATGTTATGTGCCAGCGCCTCCAATAGTCGGCTGCATTAACAGCCAAAAAAGGTGCATTAAAATTATCTGGAATTTTAAATCCTAATAAATTAGAAAATCCAACAGCTAAAAATGAATATCCTGCAAAGTCAAAAAATAAGTATAAGTAATAACTATACATCACATTACTCATTTGCCATAATTCTTTGCTTGTTGCATCAAAATTATACAACCAATATCTGTTTACAATTTCGGCAATAACATATTTGTATAAGGCACCTTGCAATATTTTTTCAATGCCAGTTTTAAAAAGTTCAAAATTGTAATTGTCCTTGCTGTTTTTTAAATCATATACAAATGGTTTAAATCTGTTAATTGGCCCAATTAGTAATGTAGTTGGCAATAATAGGTAACAACAATAATCAAGAAATGAAACGGCTTTTTCTCTGTTGTTATTATCTACATAAACATGAATGACCTTAAAAATATAGTATGAAATTCCTGCAAAAGCTATTAACTCTTGGGCATAGTTTATTCCGAATTTTGTATGTGTTTTGATAAGTAAAAGCGGAAACACAAAAATGATAATTCCAATAATTTTATGTTCTGTTTTAATAATGTATTCAAGAAGATAATAGATTAAATAGGATGCAAAAGTGTAGATGAACAATACTTGATAATCTTTAAAAAAAATAGTGTAAAATAATATCGAAAAGCCCAAATGAAAAATGACTTTGATCCAATAGTTCATAATTGGTTTTAACAACCAAAAAAGCCCAACCAACGGCACTAACAATATATAAAAAGAAATATCTGAAAATGGTAGCATGTTAGAATTGTTGGTAGATAAATTTTGCTCCTCCTTGTTTTTGATTTAATGGATGTTGATTTGAATCAGAATACAACCAAATACATCCAAAAACTAAGATAAATGTGAACAGAAAAATTTTTAGTAAGTATTTAATTTCCATATTCATTAGGGTAAAATGTTTCTACTATTTTTTTATTAATCTCAATCCACCCTAAAGGACCAGTATGCATTGCGTCGCGGCACATTCCCTTTTGATAAGTAGTTGTATCGTTCACAAATAAATTTAAGAATGGAAAATTATACTTCTTAATTTCATTTTCGATATGTTGTTTAAAAGGCAAAAAGTCTTTCATGTCATAAGCATAGGGATTTACTGGTAAAAGTACTACAAGTGGTTTATACTTTTCCGTTTTTAAAAAATGTAAGAGCGTTTTTAAATCCTTTAATTCTTGATTTTCTGATACTTGAGTAGGAATTAGAGAAAATGGTAATTTCCCTTCACAGTACTTGGTGTAATAGTCATCATAAATTCCATAATTGTTATTTGTACAAGTGCTTAAAAAATCTTTGCTTTCAACTACTCTTAAAGTATCAAAAAATGAAGAATAGTTTTCAACCTCTTTAGTTTTAGATGTGATGTCATCATCAATTATATTTTTACCAACTAAATTATTATTGCTACAAAGCATATCTTTAATTGATTCACCTAAAGACATAATTTCATTATGTATTATTTTTGTTGCGTTTATATCAGAAAGTGGAAGAAGTTTTTTCCTTAAAATAAATTGATCATCCAAGTCTAATTCATTTCTTAAGTAATAATCTGTTAAGTATTCCGAGAATTCGGATTTAATAATTGCGGTGTCATAAAAAGCAGGGTTGAAATAGTTCATAAACAATGCAGGGTGAGTACCTAATGCAGACTTACCACAAAACCAATTGGGTGATATTAGAATAACTATTTGTTTTGTCTTCAAGTATTTTTTATATGAAGTTAAAACTGAAAAATCTGCAAAGGTCTGTGTTCCAGCCTTCCCAATAGCCAGTAACCTTTTTCCAAAATTATCTGGTAAAAAATTAAAAGGCATTAGGGTATTGTAGAATCCTAACTCCGAAGAACCAAAAAGCAATATTGTAGAATCTGAAAACAATTCCGCACAGTCTACAGCACTAAATTTATGATTACTTATGTCAGTTAAATACCTCGAGCTTACATGATGATTTCTTATTTCTTTTTTCTGTAATTTACTAAAAGTACTTGCAGTAAAAATGGCGAGGAAAGTTGCAAGAATAAGAACTGACAATAGTACCCAGTAACTATTTTTCATTTAATTTATTTTCAATGAAAGTTGTAATTTGATGAACAGTATCAAAGTTTTCTGTGTTTACTTCATTCTGCTTTATTTTGATATTCATTTTTTCCTCAATGGCAACCAACAAGTCAACAAAACTTATTGAATCAATAAGTTTAGAAATAAACAATGATTCATCTTCAGTAACTTCAGTAAAAGCTATTTCGTTAATAGTTTCTTTTAAAAATAAGATAATTTCTGAATGGTTCATCTGCTAATGCTGTTTTGCACAAAGAAAATAAAATCTTTCAAAACGTATTCTAATATTAAATTCACAGCTTTCTAAACCTCAACTTTAATTTACTTTCGCACATTATAAAAATGGCAACTTTTTCATCCACAATTATTAATTGGTACAATAAAAACAAGCGCGATTTACCTTGGCGTGATACAACTGACCCATATAAAATTTGGCTTTCTGAAATAATTCTACAACAAACACGTGTAGCACAAGGATTAAGTTATTATCTAAAGTTTGTTGAACATTATCCAACTATTCAACATCTTGCAAGTGCGCCACAAGATGATGTTTTAAAACTTTGGCAAGGACTTGGTTATTACTCACGTGCCAGAAATTTGCATTTTGCAGCCAAGCAAGTAGTTTCAAATTTCAATGGTATTTTCCCAAGTGATTACAATGATATTATAAAATTAAAAGGTGTTGGCGAATACACCGCAGCGGCTATTTCATCATTCGCAAGTAATCATCCTCATGCTGTTGTTGATGGTAATGTTTACCGCGTTTTGGCAAGGTATTATGGTATTGAATTGGCAATAAATGGAAATCCAGCAAAAAAGTATTTTAATCAACTTGCCAATGAGATTCTTGATAAAAAAAATGCTGGAATACATAATCAAGCTATCATGGAATTTGGAGCATTGCAATGTGTTCCCGTTTCACCAAATTGTAGTATTTGTCCATTCAACAATTCATGCGAAGCCTTTATAAAAAATATAGTTACTCAATTACCCTTTAAAGAGAAAAAACTAAAAATAAAGCAACGCTTTTTCAATTACTTTATAATTAAGCACAATAATCAAACTTTCATCCAACAAAGGTCAGAAGGTGATATTTGGCAAGGTTTATATCAATTTCCACTTATTGAAACTGATTCGGAAAAATCAGTTGAAGAAATTCTTAAAAATGAAAATTTAATATTATTTTTTCCTTCAAATAACTTTACCGTTACTTATGTTTCAAACCCAATTAAACACGTACTAACACACCAACATATTTTTTGCAAATTTTTTGAAATTGAAATTAAAAATGTTACAAATAAATCAGCCCTTAAAAGTTATTTGAATATTGATATTGACAGATTAAAAAATTATGCAATACCAAGATTAATTGACAGATATTTGCATCAGCAAATTTCAAAAGTGCAAACAAAATTAATGTTGTAATGGAAAAGGAAATTTATTTTACTGAAAAACAATACTTAGGACTTAATTTTTTTTCAATAATTATACGTACCGTAATTGCTGTATTTTGTTTTGTAGCCTACTATTGGAGTGAAAACCCAAACCCCGTTTATACAGATATTGGAAATTTCAGGATTGGCTCTTATCCAGCAAAGGAAATCCCGAAAAGTGGAGAAATCTTTTTCTTAATGGGAAATGCCATATTAATGTTTTCTATTATCCTAATTTTTATAAAACATATTAAAATTTCTATCACTAATGATTATATAATTATTGAAAGATTATGGTCAAAATCAAAGATTAAAATTGACATTGGAACAATTAATTATGTAAAAAAAATTGATGTTGGAAATGTGTATTTGCAGAGACCCGTTTTTAACTTACATAAAAAAGATAATATTAAGTTTTATACCAATGGCGATGAAGCTGTTGAACTTGTTGACAAGGGTAACACCCGCTATTTTATTGGCACAAACAAATCGGGAGAGTTTGCGTCAGTAATTGAAAAGTTAATGAAAAACTCTTCAAAATAACATTTGCAATCTCATCAAGTATTAAGGTTGTTACAATTTTGTTATGTTTGCTTCATGCTATCACTTCTTAAAAAAGAAATAAATACATTTTTAGGCTCTCTTATTGGATATGTTGTTATTGTTGTATTTCTTGCTTTTATGGGTTTGTTTATGTGGGTTTTCCCAGGCGAAAGCAATGTATTAGATTCTGGCTACTCTAATATTGACGGACTATTTAGTATTACTCCATATTTATATTTGTTTCTAATTCCAGCTATAACCATGCGCAGTTTTGCTGAAGAAAAAAGAAACGGAACAATTGAATTATTGCTCACTAGCCCAATTACTGAGTTGCAAATGATTGTTGCAAAATACCTTGCTGGTGTTGTATTAGTTATATATTCTTTGATACCTACAATTGTATACTATATCATAGTTTATAATTTAGGAAACCCAATTGGCAATATTGATTCGGGAGGTATCTGGGGAAGTTACATTGGCTTGCTGCTGCTTGGAGCTTCATTTGTAGCGATAGGTATGTTTACTTCGGCAATTACGGATAATCAAGTTGTATCATTTGTTATTGCTGTGTTACTGTGTTATGTTTGCTTTATTGGTTTCGATACCATTGCACAAATACAATCGTTAAAGAAATTAGACTTTTTATTTTTGAATATCAGCATTAATACGCATTACGTATCCCTAAGCAGAGGTGTTGTTGACACGCGCGACTTGATATTTTTTCTTGGACTTATTACAATATTTATTCTTTCAACAAAAGCGGTTATTGAGAGCCGCAAATGGTAATCGCAATTAAAATTAATACAAATGAACTACACTGATTTACAAATCCACCTTTTAAAACAAGAGCGTAATATTTACGAAATTGCTGAACTTTACGAGCAAAATCGACATGACATTTCTGATAAGTTAGACGTATTAGCTTCTCCCAATTCATTGGGAAATCCATTGAAAAAAGTAGGAGACAAACTGGTTTGTGAAAACACCAACACTGAATATGTTATTAAAAATAACGTAGTTGATTTTTGCAAGAACCAATTTGAAAAATCAGAAGATGAGTGGGCAAGACTTAATGCCCAATTTATGAATTATCATAAATCATTGAGTGTTTATACCTTAATTAATAGTGTTCCATTGCTTAATTACCTTGCAGAAAAATCGGGATTGGGCGAGTTGAAAAATGCAAAAGTAATTGATATTGGAGCTGGTACAGGACATACCCTTTGTTCTTTTTTTCAGAATCCAGAAACATTAGATTATTATTTGTGCGACCCTAATTTAAGGTTGTTGCATGACCAATTTTTGCGCATCTATCCAAGATTGGCAAAACTAAAACTTACTCACCTATTATGTTATGCCGAACAGCTTCCTTTTAAAAGTGAAGTAGCTGACTTAGTAATGAGTCTCTCGGCAATTGACCATTTTAAAGATTACAAAACATTCTTTAAAGAAGGATACAGAGTATGTAAAAAAGATGGGCTTATTTTTGTTTCAAGCCATTTAGATGTGCCTGCGTCAAAACGCATTCAAAAAGTTTCAGTTAAGTCAAAACTATTTTCAATTTCTTTTTGGGAGCGTGTATCGAGGTATTTATACTATCGTAAATATAAAGTTGGAACAGATGACCATACAAATCATTTCGACACAATAGAACCAATTGAAAAGGCAATGAATGACGCAGGTTTCAAAACACAATCGAAAGAAGAATTTTTTGGACACTTTTGGATTATTGGTAAAAAATAATCTTAATGTTTGAGTTAACTATTCTTGGAAGTAGTAGCGCAACACCTACATCTTCGCGCAATCCTACATCACAATACTTAAATTTTGACGAACGTCATTTTTTAATTGATTGTGGCGAAGGTACACAGTCAAGAATTCGTCAGAATAAAATAAGGCTCAATAAAATAAGGCATATTTTAATCAGCCATTTGCATGGCGACCATTATTTCGGACTAATTGGATTGCTCTCTAGTTTACATTTGCTTGATACCAACCATGAAATAAATATTTATTGCACTCCTCACCTAAAAGAAATCATTGATTTACAATTAAAATATTCTGACACCTGGCTTAAGTACCCATTGGTGTATCATTTTTATAATCCTAAAAAAGTAGCAGTTATTTTTGAAGATGAAAAACTTACTGTTGAAACAATTCCACTTAAACACCGTGTGCCTTGTTGTGGATTTTTATTTAAAGAAAAACCGAAGCAGAGAAGTATAAAAAAAGAGTTGATTGAAGTGTACAACCTTACTCCTCACAATATTGTTGCTATTAAAAATGGAGATGATTTTGTTGATGAAAATGGTAGGGTGATAAAAAATGAAACGCTTACAAATTCTCCAACGCCTCCTTTAAGCTATGCTTTTTGTAGCGATACAATTTTTGACCCTACCCTTGTTGAACAAATTAAAGATGTTGATTTGTTGTATCATGAATCTACTTTTTTGGAAGATAAAATAACACGTGCCAATGAAACATTTCATTCTACGGCAATTCAAGCGGCAACCATAGCTAAAATGGCCAATGCTAAAAAGTTGCTGCTTGGGCATTTTTCAGCTCGATACAAATTGTTAGAGGAGTTTAAAACGCAAGCAAAAACCGTTTTCGAAAATTCTGAATTGGCAATTGAAGGGGTTACTTTTAGAATGTGATTTAAATGCTAATTTTAGTACATTAAAGCCATGCAAAACAACCTAATTTTACTAAGAGGTTTACCAGGAAGTGGTAAAACAACACTAGCAGATTTACTATCCGAAAACGGCAAATACCCAGTATTTTCTATTGACAGTTATTTTACAAATGCAATAACGGGTGAGTATCATTTTAAATTTGATAAGAACCATTTGGCCTATAAGGCCTGCGAAGATAATACCGAGGCTGCAATGCAAAACAACAGCCCTAAAATTTTTGTAGATAATACATTTACGCTCGATTGGGAACTTGAACCTTATTTTAAATTAGCATCTAAATACAATTACCAATTACATGTTATTACTGTTGAAAAATACCACAAGCAAAAAAACACACATGGTATAAGTGATGAGCAAATTAGCCGTATGGCAGAAAAATATAAAGTGAAACTATTTTAGAAGGTAAGTTTTTTATTCACTCATCCAAATGCCTTTTAAGCGCATGTATTGTTCAATTACATCGCGCACACATCCTTTTCCGCCTGCAATATGGCTTACATAAATACTTACATTTTGGATTTCATGTACCGCATCTGATGGGCATACTGGCACTGTTACTCGTTTCATAATTTCATAGTCGGGCAAGTCATCGCCCATGTATAAAATATCCTCATCGGTGTATCCATATGAAGCCTTGTAATCTTCGTATTTCTCAAGTTTATCATGAATACCTAAATAAACATCTTCAATACCTAAATAGTTTAATCTTTGCTTTACAGCATTGCTGCGCGCACCTGTAATCACCGCAATTTTTACTCCTGCTTTTATAGCTAGTTGCACTGCATACCCATCTTTAATATTAAAGATTCTAATTTGGTCACCATTTTCCATTAATGTAATTGAACCATCAGTAAATACACCATCAACATCAAACATTAATACTTTTACATTATTAAGTTTTTGCTTAAAATTTAAGTCAATCATTATTTATTTTCTTGAATTGATTTTGTTATTGCTCGGTAAATATCAACAAAATTTGGGTTATTATTTTTAAGTAATTCCCGATGCAATTGAATGGTTACTTCATCATTGCGTTTTGCTGGTCCTGTTTGAATATGAAATGGATTATCAAGTTGCGCTTTCTTAATTGTTTCAAGCAACAAGGGTTGCAAGTATTCAAAATTTAGATGTCGTTTTTCGAGAATAGTCTTTGAAATTCCTAAAATATGATTGATGAAATTATTTGTATAAACGGCCGCCAAATGCAGTGTTTGACGTTGTTCGGCATTTACCTCATGTATGTTATTTGAAATGAGTTGTGCTAATTTTTTTATTTCATTAACTGTAATGGAATTATTTCCTTCAATAAAAAAAGGAAAATCTTCATTTATAGGGCTAGCGTTTTTCGAGAATGTTTGCAAAGGATATAGTACTCCGTAACTTATGTAGTTGTGATTCAAAATATCAATGGGTTGTGAGCCTGCACAATGAAGCAAAATCGCATTGCCTGTATGTAAAGCTTTTGCAATTTCTTCAATTTTAGAATCTGTAATGGCTGTAATAATAAAATCTATATCGGTGTTAAAGTTTTCAATTGCACTGCACACTTCAGCATTCACATTTTTCGCAAGTGTTTCTGCATGTACTAAATTAGGACTGAATATTTGTTTTATGTTACAGTTTGCCATATAGAATGCCTTTGCTAAAAAGGTAGCCACATTTCCACTTCCTATAAAAGAAATATTTTTATTCATTCTATTTAATTGCTTCTAATGCGGCCTTAGCTGCCGTTAAGTTAGGGCGTGCACTTCCTATAAATATCTTACCATCAACTACCAAAATTGGACGTTTAATAAATGTATATTCTTGGAGTATATAGTTTTTGTACTCAAGCTCACTCAAAGTTTTTTGATGCAAACCTAATATTCTATATTTCATTGCAATTTTACTAAAAATCTTCTCATACGAACCAGCCATATTTTTTAATTCTTCTATCTGCGCTTCAGTAATAGGTTGTTCTTTTATATCTTGTAAAATAAAATCACTACCTAAATTAAAATCTTTCATCACTCTTTTGCATGTACTACATGATTTTAAAAAATATATTTTTCTCATCTCATTGAAATTATTTATTGTTGAAACTAAAGTAATTTTATTGAAAATATCTAAAAAATTGAAAATTGAAACACATGTTTATCAATATTGTTTTAATTAATAAAACCATATTGATTAGTTATTATTGCACAAAACTATTAACACATAAATACAAATTGTGTAATTGTTATTAAGTATAACTAAGCCCCCGATAAGTGAAACAAAAAGCTGAATTATCAGAATTATTAAAACCAACAAAATTGCTACTTCCTCTGGCAATTTCGCTGTTAGTAATGGCTTATTTATTTTATACCAATGTAAAACACAATCCATTCGTAAACGTTAGCTTTTCTGCACACATGCTTAACTGGTTTTTATTGGCAATTCTCATGATTTTTATTAGAGATTTTGCTTATATGATTAGAATAAGAGTGCTTACAAATAATGAAATTGAATGGCGTAAGTGCTTTCAGGTAATTATGCTTTGGGAATTTTGCAGTGCCATTGTGCCACAGATATTAGGAGGTGGGTTTGCTTTTGCTGTCATAATTTTGAATGGTGAAAAAATAAAATTAGGTAAGAGCATAGCTGTTGTTTTATTCAGTTCGTTTTTAGATGGATTGTTCTTTGCATTGGTTGCACCACTAGTTTATTTTGAATTCGGTAAATCACAATTATTCGCCAATATCAATGCCACTTCAACACAGCATGTTGAAATGGGAAATACACTTTTCTATACATTTTGGACTGTATATTTTGTTGTACTTATCTACAAAATTGTAGTTGGCTATATATTGTTTTTTAATGCTGTTGGAGTAAAGCGTTTCGCTCACAAGGTTTTTTCACTTCCACTCCTTAAAAAATGGAAACGAAACGTTATACGTACTATGCAAGAAATGGTAATAGCAAGTGTTGAACTTAAAAAAGCAACTTTTTCATATTGGATAAAGGCTTTTGCTGCTACTGTTTTAAGTTGGAGCGCAAGGTTTTTATTAATCAATTGTATTATTTCTGCGTTTAGCGATGTTGGTGTAAATCATTATTTATTGTATGCCCGACAAAGCATTATGGGCATTTTAAATATTGCAACTCCAACTCCAGGAGGAGCGGGTTTTGCCGAATTTATGTTTACTAATTTCTTAGGAGAATTTATTGCCAATCCTTCATTAACAGTAACGTTAGCATTTGTTTGGAGGTTATTTAGTTACTACCCATATTTAATTGTTGGTGCAATAGTCTTACCCCGATGGTTAGCCAGAGTTTATGTAAAACCTGCAAGGAGTTAGTGCTTTAAAGTTAAATTTAAACTATACCGCACCCTTTATCAATTTTAAACTTAAGTGACATAAAGATTAAGAAGTGATTTTAATAAAAAGCCAGCATACACCCAATAGTATTTAGCTACAGTAATTGTAGACTACTTAACATAATGTTGAAGCTCAAAAAATCTATTCAAAATATTTTTATGATATTCAAAAAGCATCGCCTTGAAAAAGTGAAAAACAATAAATAGGATACATTTTTAATAATCGAACTAAATACATTATTATTATTATTGTACACACTAATATTTTGAGTTGGGCTAATGGCAAGAATTATGGCAATTGACTATGGAACCAAGCGCGTTGGTGTAGCTGTTACCGATGCGCTACAAATTATTGCCAACCCTCTAGATACCGTTCACAGTAAAGATGTTGTTGAATATATAGCCAGCTATCACCAAAAAAACCCAATTGAAACTTTGGTGGTAGGCTTACCTAAGCATCTTGATGGCAGTATAAATGAGCTTGAAAATCACATCAAACTATTCATCAAAAAAATTAAAGAGAAATTGCCGAACCTAAACATTAGTCGAATTGATGAACGATTTACATCAAAAATGGCATTTCAAAGCATGATAGATGGTGGACTTAAGAAACAGCAACGCGCAAACAAGGAAACAATTGATAAGGTAAGTGCTACAATCATTCTACAATCTTATCTACAAACAAAACAAAACGGTTTTTAAAGTATGATATTGCGTTTGGCATTATTTATTTGTTGTTCATTTGTAGTTATAGCTTGCAATAACAATACTATAACAAAGCTTACTATTCCCATTGGTTTTGATAAGATAAACGATTCATGTTTTGTCCAATTTCAAAACAAAACCGAACAAAAATCAATATCCAACACAGAAACTATTGTTGCGCAAAAATTAATTTGTAATGAGTTTGAAATTGAAATTCCTTTTACCGAAAAAGTAATATCTGAAGAATCAATTGCTATCAATAAAATTTCAAAAACTAATTTACTTTGCAGTGTTAAAGATAGGCTTCACTTAGGTGATACAATTGTTTTTTGCATTCCATGGCAAGGTTATTTTGCAAACAATAAATTAAAATCAAGCATAGCCCTTGCATTAACACAAAAAATATATGTGCATTATGTTATTAAAAGCTCCACCAATATTTCAACTCAAAAAAATGAACAAACACAAGTAGCTGAAGTATTAGCAGCACAAGCAACAAGCCAAACAACTATTGCAGATACGAATAAACCAAAATCAAATATACCGCATTACAAAGAGTTTGTAGCTGTTTCGGGCGATGAATTTGAAAAGGAAGAATTTACATTGCGCTATTATTTAGAATACACACGTCCCGAAATGTTAAGACATGAATTTGAACCAGGATATTATTTAAGAATTTCAAAAACTGGTTCTGGTGATTTTGCAAAACGCGGAGATATTGTTACCATTGATTATGTTGGAAGATTTGCAATGAACGGACAAAAGTTCGATGACTCCTCACTAAACCCAGAGCCTTTTGAATTTGAATTGGGCAAACCCGACCAAATATTAAAAGGACTTGAAAAAGCAATTTACAAATTACAGGTTGGGGGTAGAGCCGAAGTGTTTTTTTCGTCGCGATTTGGGTATGGTGCCCAAGGATCTACAACAGGTATTGTAAGTAAATATAAAAGTCTTACTTTCGCCGTCCATTTAAAAAAAATAAACAAGAAACAGAATGAACTTAATTAGCAAAATTTCATTGTTAGCTCTAAGCGCAGCCTTAGTTTTGACAGCATGTAAAAAATCAAAATTCGAAGGTTTTAAAGACACAGATTCAGGTTTAAGCTACAAATTTTTTAAACAAGGTGAAGGTGTTAAAGCTAAAGAAGGAGATGTAATTACCTTACAATTGAAATATTACACAGAAAAAGATTCGTTGCTTTTCGATTCTAAATCAATGGGACGCCCTTTT
>Ga0214921_10002855_pt1 | contig 27335 bp, 18 predicted proteins | sample LL1505_MetaG_FD_177992 | JGI IMG/M metagenome (GOLD analysis project Ga0214921, IMG submission 177992) | Freshwater microbial communities from Lake Lanier, Atlanta, Georgia, United States - LL-1505 | ecosystem: Environmental > Aquatic > Freshwater > Lake | place: USA: Georgia | collected... | reverse complement strand
GTTAATATTGCAACTGCTGGAACTGGTGCTAACTCAATTAATATTGGTAATACAAACTCTACACTTACTGTCAATGGTAACTTAACTGTAAATGGAACTACTACAACAGTTAACTCAGTTACTATTACCGTTGATGATCCAAACCTTGAACTCAATTCCGTTGCCTCTCCAACAGATGCAAATGCAAATGGTGGCGGTATTACTCTTAAGGGAACAACAGATAAAAGCATTATTTGGGACAACACAAACTCAAACTGGACATCAAACCAAGATTTTAACTTAGTAACTGGTAAAGTATTTAAGATTAATAATGTTGCTGTACTTTCACCAACCGTTGTTCTTGGTTTAACTCCTACAACTTCAGGAACTGGGTTTGCAATCGCTGGTGGAGCAACATCTAAAACGCTTACAGTTTCTAATACATTGACTTTGGCTGGTACTGATTCTACAACTATGACATTCCCTGGAACTTCAGGAACTGTTGCAACACTTAATACCGCAAATGTATTTACAACAACACAAACAATAACCCCTGCAACGGGAGTAACTGCTCTTGCAATTAATGGTGCAACTTCTAGCACTGGTATTATTATTAAGGCTGCAGCAACTGCAGGAACATTTATTGATTATCAAGATAATAACAATGTAAGTGTTGGCAGCGTTGGTTCAGATGGTACAAATTTTATTAAAATAATTAAAAATGTTGGTGGTACAGCAAATAGAGCAGTATTTTCTGATGCATCTTCTTCTGTTATTGTTTATGCAGCAAACACGAACTATGTTCCACTATCTGTAAGAAGATTTAGTGATTCTCAAACCTCTGATTTACAGCAATGGACTAATTTTAGTGCAAGCACAGTATATGCAAAAATAGACAAAGATGGAAACGCAACAGCAGCATCATTTGTTAAATCAGGCGGGACATCATCACAATACTTGATGGCAGATGGATCTGTAACTACTGGGGTTATAGCAGCAGCAGGAACACTAACAGGTTCAACACTTGCTGCAGGTGTAACTGCATCTAGCCTAACTTCACTTGGAACTCTTACAAGTTTAAGTGTTTCAGGATTATCAACATTTAATAGTCTGTCAATTCCAGGTACCGCAACATTTTCTAGTACAGTAACAGTGCCAACCCCAACAAATAATACAGATGCTGCAAACAAGGCTTATGTAGATTCAGTTCTTAATGCAGGTGTTCCAGAGATTGTTCCACTAGATGATATTAGTGGTGAGTTCAATGGAGTTGATTCAGTATTTGTACCAAAATATCAGGGGATAAAGCAAAGCATTACAAATCCTTTGCGACTTCAACTGGCAATTAATGGTATAATTCAATATGTGGATTTTCCAGATTATGTCTGGCAAAGCCCACTACCAAGAGAAGGTTTCCAGATTAATAATGACGGAAATATAGCCTTCTCAGAGGTGGTCCCAGCAGGATCTAGATTTGATGCTATGATTCAGCCAGGACCAAATACAATTACAAAGACAAGGCAGTATCCATTCAAAGCAGTGGATATATTACTAGGAGGATAGAAATATGGCAAGAAAGATTTTACTAGAAACAGGTTATACATTTAACCCTACAACAACAATTGTGTCCGCAACAGGAACAGTTGGATCAATTGTTGCATCTGCAACATCACCTTGGACAGCAACCATTACTGGTATGACTTCAACAACAGGGTTGGCAATTGGTTCATTCTTTACTGCAACAACAGGTACTGGTTCACTTGGTGCTTCAGGTACATATCGTGTTGTCTCTATTCCTTCTTCTACCTCTATCACATTTTCAGCAATTGGTGGTACAACACCAACTGCGGGTACAATAACAAACATTACTCCTACTGCCAAGCAGATTGTGATTCCTAGATATGTTCCACAAGAACGTCTTGTATTAATTACTAACGTAACAACAAACCAAGTTATTTATAACTTTTCAGATCCATCATTAAAGGCTACTACATATAATTCAATTATGTACGGTGCAAGTGGATATACAACATTAATTCTTAATTTTAACACAGCAGCACTTTCATCAACAGATAAACTTCAAATTACTATTGATGAATATGCTGAAAAATTTGAACCAGCAGAAGCACAATTAGATCCTGTTAATAAGTTTAGAACATCTCAGCCACAGGCTTTGATTGATACAGACTTTGAATACGGAACTCAGGTTACTAAATGGGAAAATCTATCTCAAATTAATAATAAACCATCATTTTATGCATCTACTGTTCCAGTAACTACAATTAGTGGAATTGCAATGTCTACAAACTCAAGAACAGTTACTGTTTCTCTTACAAGTACATCAGGTTTGGCAGTTGGAACTCCAATTATTGTTCAAGACTCAGCACTGGCAATTGCAAATGGTAATTTTATAATTGAAACATTGACAACAAATACATCATTTACATATACAGCAAAAGCAGTAAATCTTTCATCAATTAATGCACTTTATGATTCTACAAAAACTGTTATTTTTCAAGGCACTAACTATACTGGAGCACAAATTGGTGCAGCACCAACAATTTCAGTTTCAGGAACAGATTTAAAGGTAACAGTAACAACTACAGTTCCTCACGCACTTTCAGTAGGAAATGAAATCTTTGTAACTGGTATTACTGGAACTAATCCACCAAATGGTAATTATGTAGTAACATCAGTTATTACCCCAACACAATTTGTATACTATGCAAATTCAATTGCTGGAACACCTTCTGGTCTTACAGCAACCGCTTCATCAGTATTTATGCGTCCACAATCTCAATATGTACATAGAGCATTTGATGGTGGAGTTATGTTCTCAACAAATACAGCATCAAATAACGTACAAGCAATTCGTCAAACACGTCGTTATTTCCGTTATCAATCAGGTAAAGGTATTCAGTTATCAACTGGAACAATTCTTCGTCCATATGCTACTGTTGATGCATTAACCTCATCTGGTACAACTGTAACAGTTCAAACTCGTGAACAGCATAATATTCAACCAGGAACAACAATTGTAATTGCTAACGCTAATGAATCAGCATACAATGGAACATTTACAGTTACTAACGTACTCAGTTTAACAAAATTTACTTACACAGCATTGTCAGCCCCATCTTCTGCTACAGCATCAGGACTTTATACTTTAAGTGTACTTAATTGGTATAACGCATCAAATCGTTTAGGTGGATTTGATCAGCAAAATGGTATGTTCTGGGAATATGATGGACAAACATTGTATGCAGTTCGCAGACAGTCTGTTTTTCAATTATCTGGAAAAATTTCTGCAACAAATGGTTCATCTACTATCTCACAAACAAACGTAGAATTTCCAACAGCATTTTCTAAGCAATTAATTCCAGGGGATTACATTGTAATTCGTGGTATGTCATATAAAGTTTTAGATATTGCATCAGATACTTCTATGACAGTATCTCCAGCATATCGTGGTACCACTGCTACATTGTTAATTGCATCTAAAACAACTGATCTTAAAGTACCAACATCAGCATTTAATATTGATAGATTAGATGGAACTGGTCCTTCAGGTTACAATATTGATCTTTCAAAAATGCAAATGTTCTATATTGATTACTCTTGGTATGGAGCAGGATTTATTAGATTTGGTGTTCGTGGACTTAATGGTGATGTAATTTATGCACATAAATTTGCTAATAATAACATTAACAATGAAGCGTATATGCGTTCAGGAAACCTTCCTGCTCATTATGAGTCAATAACAGAACCTGTTAAAACACAATTATCAGCATCTGTTGGTGCTTCAGATACAACACTAACTGTAGCAGATACAACTTTATTTCCTTCATCTGGAACTCTTGTAATTCGCCCAGGTAGCACAACAAACCAAGCATCTCAAAATTATGAGTTTGTAAACTACACTGGTAAAACAGCAACTACATTTACTGGATTAACACGTTGTCAACCAGGCACTACTGTAACTGGTGTAACTTTAACTGCAGCATCTGGTGCAAATAGTGGTACTGTTGCAGCATCAGCAGGTATTCAAATTGGACAACGTGTAATTGGAACTGCAAACCCTTCACCAATTCCAGAAAATACATTTGTAACAGGAATTAGTGGTACAACAATTACATTAAGTCAAGCAATAACTGCTACTAACCCAAGTGTAGTTTTTGTTGCAATGGCTACAAGTACAGCATCTCTTAATGCTACAGCAACAACTGGACAAGCATATACATATGCTATAACTTCTCCAATATCTGTAGAATTAGCATATCCAACATTTGCTCCAGCAATTTCTCACTGGGGTTCATCTGTAATCATGGATGGAAGATTTGATGATGATAAATCACTTATCTTTACATATGGGCAAACATCATTTGCAACAATTGCTGCTGGTGCTTCAAAAGCACTTATGTCAATTCGTGTAGCACCATCCGTTGATTCAGGTCTAACTGGAGCATTTGGTGCTCGTGAAATTATTAATCGTATGCAGTTAAAAATGGATGCTTTGGATATTACAACTAAAACATCTAGCGCAAACCTTCTTATTCGTGCTTATTTAAATGCAGTTCCTTCCGTAGCAACTGCATGGACAAATGCTGTTGGTAACGTTGCAGGTGCAGTTAACTCATCTTTGGCACAAATTGCAGATCATGGAACTGGTGCAACTACTGTATCTGGTGGTGAAGTAACTGGTGGTTACTTTGTATCAACTACTGGCTCAACAGATCTAAAATCACTTCGTGACCTTGGTAATGCAATTCTAGGTGGCGGAGCAGCAAATTCTAATACAGGAATTTATCCAGATGGACCAGATACATTAACTTTTGTTGTAACAAATCTTGGTGCAGCATCAGCAGATGTTCTTGGTAGAATTTCTTGGACAGAAGCCCAGGCTTAAAAGGAGGAATAAATGCCTCTTACACGAGAGCAGACTAGTTATAGTAGTATTAATAATACTGTATTTTTACCTACAGTAGCAATTGATAATAACTTGGGCGTTCGTGGTAGTTCTGTTTTTGATGGTACCGCTAGATTTAATAATTCTGTCACATTTGCTAACAGTGTTATTTTTAATGTTACTCCAAGTTTTTCAGATTTAAATGTTACAAGATTAAATGTAACTAATACATTTATAAATGGTACATGGACAATAAGAACATTAACTCCAGGAAGTACAAGTGGAGAAAGATCTGGAATAAGTCTGTGGGGAACATTTTTTAATTATCCAGCAGATACTGGTCCAAGAAGAGTTGCTGATATTCTTGCTGGATACTCTACTGGAGTTTGGGGAACAGAATATCTTGCGTTTGCAGTTGGTACTGGAGGACAAAATGATGCTGCAGCAGTAACAACAGAACGAATGCGTATTAATGGTGATGCTTATGGAACAACCACTATTACGGGAAATCTTGTACAAAATGTTAATGCTACAGCAAAAACAGCAGCCTATCAATTAACTACAGCAGATGCAAATACCATTGTTCAAATGAATGGTGCCTTTGCATTTCAAGTAGATACATCTTTAGCAGTATTGCCATTAGGAACTACTATTACTCTTGTTGCACAAACAACAGGAGTTACTGTTGCAACTACCGCAACTGCCACGGTACCAACTGTAAATGCAACTCCAGGACTTAAACTTAGAGCAGCATGGTCTACTGCCTCATTAATAAAAATGTCAGCAGCCTCAGCATCAGGAACAGCCAGTACTTGGCTACTTACTGGTGACTTGACAGCCTAAAATTCAATATGCTATAATTATAAAACTAGTCAACCTTAAGGGAGAAATAAATGTCAATTGACTTTGATGCAGTTCTAACAAATGAGCAAAAGGCTGAAATTATTCAGCAACGTATTACACAGTTTGCTGCTGAAGCATATCAGCATGAACTAAATAAGAAGACAGCGGATCAACTTGGATCTGATGAGCAAATGGAAAACATTAACAAGAATCTTGAAATTCTTGAAGCAGCAATTAATGTACATAAGGAAGAACTTGATAAACTTCCACTTACTCCTGCAGAGTAAAACATATAACTTATAAAAACTTAAAGTCCTATACCTAAACAAAAGGTATAGGCTTTTTGTTTTACGTTTGTAATTGTAAAATAATAGTGGTATACTTATACAGTACTTAGCAAAATAATAAGTACTTCATATAAAATTTAAACTTGAGAGGTAAGTGGTTATAATATGTCAGAGTTCTTTTCTTTTCGTCTTCTAGATGATTTCGTAACAAAGTATGTTGGAGCAGAGTCTCCGTTTGGATTAAAGGATGCGGGAGAAAACTCCCTAGGTGAAATTACTTTTATCCGCACATATTCTCGTGTTAAGGAGGATGGAACCAAAGAGCGTTGGTATGAAGTATGTCGTCGTGTAATTGAGGGCATGTATTCAGTTCAAAAAAATCATGCTAAAGAAAACCGTTTGCCATGGAATGACAATAAGGCTCAAAAGTCTGCACAAGAAGCATATGATCGTATGTTTAATCTTAAGTGGACACCACCAGGAAGAGGTCTATGGGCATTTGGTACTCCAATGACTATGGAGAAGCGAAACTCTGCTTCACTTCAAAACTGTGCAATGGTTTCTACTCGTGATCTTGATAAGAATGATCCAGGTGCATTATTTGCTTGGATAATGGATGCTTTAATGCTAGGTATTGGAGTTGGGTTTGATACCGTTGGACAAGAAAAGAATTTTTCTATTTACTCTCCAACAGAACCATCTTCTACATATGAGATTCCAGATACTCGTGAAGGTTGGGTTGAGTCTGTAAGATTATTGCTCAACTCTTTCTTGCGTCCAAACCAGTCTATTCAAGAGTTTGATTATTCTTTGATTCGTCCACTAGGAGCACCTATCAAGGGCTTTGGAGGGGTAGCAAGCGGTCCAGAACCACTTATTGATCTGCATGTACGCCTTCGCAAGGTAATTGGCTCTAGGGGCGGAGAAGGTTTTGATGCTCGTGCAATTGTAGATATTATTAATTTAATTGGTACCTGTGTGGTATCAGGAAATGTACGTCGTTCTGCAACCCTTGCACTTGGGGCAGCAGGAGATCAAGACTTTATTAATCTTAAAAATGCAGAAATATTTCCAGAACGTAATTCTTATGACTCAGAAAATCCAGGCTGGGCTTGGATGTCAAATAATTCAATCGCAGCAGAAGTCGGAACTAAGTATGAAGACTATGTTGATTTGATTGTAAACAACGGAGAGCCAGGATTTATTTGGCTTGATGTTGCTCGTAACTTTGGTCGCCTTGCAGATCCTGCAGATGGTAAAGACTATCGTGTTATGGGCTTTAACCCTTGTGCGGAGCAGCCATTGGAAAGTTATGAATTATGTACACTTGTAGAAGTGCACCTAAATCGTCACGAATCCAAGGAGGACTTCCTCAAGACGTTAAAGTTTGCATACCTTTATGGAAAGACTGTAACTCTTATGCCAACACATTGGCAACAGACAAATGGTATTATGCAACGTAATCGCCGTATTGGAACTTCTCTTACAGGCATTGCTTCATTTGCAGACCAACATGGCTTGCCAGCAGTTCGTGAATGGATGGACGAAGGTTATGGAAAGATTCGTCACTATGATAAGCAATATTCAGAATGGCTTTGTGTTCGTGAATCAATTCGTGTAACTACTGTTAAGCCATCAGGTTCAGTATCATTACTTTCTGGAGCATCTCCAGGAGTCCACTGGGCAGTAGGTGGAGAATATTATCTACGTGCTATTCGTTTTGGTGATCAAGATCCAATGCTACATTTGTTTAAAGTTGCAGGGTATAAGATTGAAAAAGACCTTGTATCAGCAAATACACAAGTAGTATATTTTCCAGTACATTCAGGACATAAGCGTTCTGAAAAAGAAGTTACATTATTTGAAAAGATTGCTCTTGCTGCAACTGCTCAGAAGTACTGGTCTGACAATGGTGTTTCTGTGACTCTATCATTTGATAAAGAAACAGAATCAAAGCATGTTGCTCCAGCATTACATATGTATGAAGGACAACTAAAGGCTGTGTCATTTTTACCAATGGGAAATAACACATACCCACAGCAACCATATACACAAATTACTGAAGAAGAATATGATCACTATATTGGTCGTATTGGTCACATTGATTTCTCTGCTATTTATGATGGTGTAGAAAATCTTGAGGCACAAGGAGAAATGTACTGCACTACAGATTACTGTGAGATTAAGATAAAATAATCTTACTATGGTAAAATAGTGTAGGAGAATCTATGACTATTCAATCAAATCTGTACGTAGAAAAAGTTATTTCTGAGCACCCAATAGCCGTATGGATGCTTAATGAGCAATTGGATTTTATATCATTATTAACTGAAACAAATCGTCAATTTTATAACGCAGCACAGTGGACATTGACTGGTGCCACGGGGAGTTTAGAAAGTTCTCCTCCTGGCACTGTTCCATTTTCAAATAGTGTTACAACTAAGTTAACTGGGTCTGATTCTGTTTCACAAATTACTGCAATAAATGTTCCTGCTTTTCCAAGTGGCTCACTTTCTACAACTCTTAAAAACTTTGCTATTTCTGGCAATTTATATATTGGTTCAGCCAATGGAACTTCCTATTCATACGGGTATCAATATGTAAGCACTATTGATAGTTTAACCTATACAGTACAAGAAACAAACACAATATATAATACAGATTTTAATAACTGGGTTTCTTTTTCAGGAAACTTTGATTTACCAGTTAGTGCAACAAATATAAAAATGATATTAAAAATAAATGTAACTCCTGGTGGTGGCGCAAATAATTATAATTTTTATGTTAATGGATTTAACTTATCTCAATGGTCAGAAAATTTTAATAAAACTTCAATGGGAATTTCAACTTCTCCAATTAGCGCATCTATAAATCTTCCAAGTACATTAAATACAGTTAGTGCTGCATGCTACGGTTCAACTTCAAAACTTGCGTACTACTTAACTGGAACAAATGAAATGTATGCAAAAAACTTTGGTATCCCTCTTGTTTTTGGATCATCAAATGTTACTAAATTATATCCAAATGTAATATCTTCTATAAACTATCCATCTTTGATTTTCCCTGGGTATGGATTTTTAAATGAGAAAGGAAGACATAATGAATATACTGCAGAGATGTGGCTTTCAATTAATACAGATGCACCAGTTGCAAGAAAAATATTTGGTTCAATTGCATCAAATGATGGACTATATGTTGAAGGTGGATTTTTAACATTTGTATTTAATAAACAATTTAAGTCTCATTATGTAGGAGAATGGTTTAGACCAATGCTTATCCATATACGCTATGTTAGGGATAACATTACAGTTTTGGTTAATGGAGAAGAAGTTATTAATATTTCTTTTATTGAATCATCAGTATCTCTTCCTTTAGAATACGTATCAGGAAAGTCTCAAGACTGGTTAGGATTTTATGCATATTCTGATGTTCCTCATCTCAGTATTGATTCTTTTGCAATTTACTCATATCCCGTTCCAAATGAAATTGCTAAGAGAAGATTTGTTTGGGGTCAGGGTGTTACTGCTCCAGAACTTGAAAACTCTTCTTTAAATGCAACAACTGCTTTTGCCGATTATGCATATGCTAACAGTACTGTAAATTATCATTATCCAGATTTTGCAAATTGGAAACAAGGATATTTTAATAATGTTGTGGCAAATTCCAATACACTAGAATTGCCAAACTACAAGTTACCAACTTTTAATTTTATACCAGTTAACATATCTGCAACATATTCTTCTGGAGGTGCACCTTCAGCAACGACTTTTGTAATTTCAGCATCCAATAGTGCAATTGCAGTTGGTCAAGAAGTTGTTGGTACTGGATTTGCGAAAAATACATATGTAACAAATGTTGCAACAACCACTATAACTGTGTCCCCTGCAATTACATCTCAAGTGTCTGGAACTATTACATTTGTTCCTCCTACAAAAACAATTCAAAATTGGTATGATGATATGCAAACAGCACAATCTGCTCTTGCAACTAAATATTTCACATTCAGGCCTGGACCAGCAAGTTGGAATTCTCAAAATTGTTATATTAAGTTTGATAATTTTGCAATACTTAATGATCAAACAGAATCGTTTTATGGCATATTTGAAAGTTCTGGATCTGCATCAAATGAAATTTTATTTAAGATAACAAATAGATTTTCATCAGATTATTTGCAAGCATCTATAAATAACACAACATTAACATATAGTGCAACAATATCAGGCGTAACTTATCCTCTTGGAACAAAAACAATTGTTGCAAATCAAAAGTTTGCTTCTGGAATTAATATAACAAAGTTTAATTTACAAAACATTCCAGGAGTTAATTCATTTTTTAGTAATCAAAATAATTTATCAATAAGTATTGGTGGAATAGTAGGCAATACCTTTACAGGAAAATTATATAGTTTTGGTTTTGAATCTGGATATAACAATAGAAAAATTTCTTCACACTATAATTCTTTAGGATTGTTTTCAGAAACTTTATCTTCTGCAAATGCATTATATGATCATAGGTCAAGTTATGACTTAATGCCTTTTGAAAAATATGGAATATTTTTTGCTGATGTTGCAGTTTCTGGTTATTGGGAAGATTATATTCCATTATCATATTTTGCAAAATATGTTAAAGATTACGACGGTAATGAAAACTATGATTTAGATACAATTCAATTTAATATTGATTATCCAGAACCAATAGAAACAAATCTTAAACAAATAAATAGTGCATGGATATATCAAGATCTATATAATGAGTTTCATGATCCATATGTGCAAACCTATGAAAATTTAGCAAACAATGTATTTACTGGTTGGGATATTTATTTAGATCTAGCCAATAATGCAATTAAATATTATTATTATGACACAAGTATGTCAAATATCAAAACTTATGTATCTTTTCAAAAAATAGTTGATGGAGTTAATAAAAATTTAGTTGATTTTCCTAACATAGATTTGCCAAGAGCAAAAGGAGTTGTTAACCCAGATGATGCAGTCACAAATTGGGAAGATACCGCTTTTGAACTTGTAGATGGATCTGTAATTTATCCACCTCAAAAATATTCTGACAACTCTGATGTTGATTTTAATGATTTAGGAATTGTTTCACATATTGATTTTTTTGTTAATGGAATTGTTAATAATCCAATTAAATTAAGAGACCTTCAACTTGCATCTCAAGTTCTTGAAAGAACAAAATTTACAGAAGTTGGAAGTAAGTATGGAGTTCCAACATACCCATACTACAAACCTGGGCTATATTATGATTTTAAAGGCGAAAATCCAATTTCACTTTATAAAGACTCTACTCCGCACCTATTCTTAACTAGGCATAGTGGTTGGAGAATGCATGGCAACTTTTCTTCATACCTTGATCGTGGTGTAGCAATGATAGTAAATAAAGAACAAAATATTGATTTAAAAATTAGTTCTTTACAAGTTTGGTTAAGATATGCAGAAAATATTTTTCCTAGTCAAGAAATAAAAATAGCATCAATTACATATAAAGAAGATACAGTGGATATTTATCTTTTAGGAGAAAGTACAGGTCTAAGAGGAAAACTTTATGCAAAACTAAGATCAACTGATTCTATTCTAAATAATGTACAGTTCTACTTAGATGGAGTTGCTGTAGATACACCATATTTATTTATGGGCGAGTGGTCTTGTGTTGGTATTGCATTTGCAAAAGTTCTTGATTTTTCTTCTTATACTGGAAGAGTATCTTTGAATGGTCCACTAACATATAATAATATTTCTTATTCAGTTGCAACAAACCTTGAGCAAGAACAAAGTGTTGAATATAGGTCTTGGTCTAACGCATTATCAACAGCAACTGGATTAGGTGGTTGGGACTATTGGCAGAATTCATTTAATTGGGGAACTCCTGTGGGTGGTGATCTTGGTGAAAGCGTTAAAACAATATCCAATACACCCATATATTCAATTAATCCATCAGACATTTATGCAAGGTATGTTGGCACTAATAAGATAATTATTGATGACAACATTGACGGTGTTTTGATTAATCCAGACCAGTTTAAGGTATATTCTGATGTCATATGGTCAACTACTGTAGCAACACCAGTATAGTCTGGTATACTTATGGTTATGGATGGATTAATTAACCCAAAAACTGGTAAACCTATTGTAGGAAATGTTCGTCGTCAAGTCATTGATAAGATGTATGACTGGGGACTTTATGTATATAAGAAGGCTAACGGAGCCTACTTTACTGATGGAGAAGGAAATGTATTAAACATACCTTCCAATAAAAATGATATCAATCAAATTAATAAACTTAAAATTGCAGCAAAGCACTATGGAGATCCAGGAGATGGAACTGCCGTATTTGTTCCAGGGCTTACAAGAATTTCTGAAGAAGAACATTCAGAACAAATGGATAGAATGAAAGCAGGATTAATTCCTTCAATGAACGACCTTGGTGCTTGGAAGGCTGCACAAGATACTGTTGATACTTATGGAAGAGGTGTTTTAGATGAGTGATGATATGGAATACCAATATATTTCAGCAGCATTAAATACTCAAGAAAAAGAAGATAATCCTTTTAAAAAAAGTGATCCATTTAATCAAGACTGGACAAAATTAAAAGATCTTTTAGGACTTGAACAAAACTTTAAAAGACGTGAATCTCGCATAGCAACAAAAGCAGTAGACACGTATAGTTCTGCAGTCATGACTCAGCAACCTGCACCAACAGATCAATATCTTGCAAACGCTAGAGCAAGTCAAGTTGGAGACGGTGCGGGATCAAAAACAATTAATCCTGGAACTGTATACCGCAATGGCTATGGAATTTTTGATGTAATTACACCACCTTATAATATGTATGAACTTGCTAATTTTTACGATACTTCTTTTGCAAATCATGCTGCAATTGATGCTAAGGTAGAAAACGTTGTTGGACTAGGTTATCACTTTGATATGAATGCTCAAACACTTATGAAACTATCTTCTTCAACAGATGATGCTGCAACAGAAAGAGCAAGGAAAAGAATTGAGCGTCTTAAGATTGATGCTAAGGAATGGCTTGAAGGTTTAAACTCAGATGATAGTTTTACAACTATTATGGAAAAAGTTTATACAGATGTTCAAGCAACAGGAAATGGATATCTTGAGGTTGGTCGTAAAGTAAATGGAGAAATTGGATACATTGGGCATGTACCATCTACAACAATGCGTGTACGTCGTTTGCGTGATGGCTTTGTTCAGATTATTGGACCACGCTTAGTTTATTTCCGCAATTTTGGGGCTAAGAATCAAAATCCATTAACAGCAGATAATCGTCCTAATGAAATTATTCATTTTAAAGAATACTCACCATTAAATACATATTACGGGGTTCCAGATATTATTGCTGCAATGCCATCACTTATTGGAGATCAACTTGCTTCACAATATAATATTGATTACTTTGAAAACAAGGCTGTGCCAAGATATATTATTACTCTTAAAGGTGCAAAACTTTCTGCAGATGCAGAAGATAAGATGTTTAGGTTCTTGCAGACTGGACTAAAATCTCAATCTCATCGTACTCTTTATATTCCACTTCCAGGAGATTCAGATACTTCTAAGGTTGAGTTTAAAATGGAACCAATTGAAAATGGCATTCAAGATGGCTCATTTAAAGAATATCGCAAGCAAAATCGTGATGATATTTTGATTGCACATCAAGTTCCAATTTCTAAATTGGGTGGAGCAGACTCAGGTATTGCAGCAGCCCTTTCTCAAGATCGTACATTTAAAGAGCAGGTTGCTCGCCCAGAACAAGAAAAAATTGAAAAGTTTATTAGCAAAATTGTCAAGGAATTTACAGACATTGTTGAACTTAAATTTAATGAGTTGACACTAACTGATGAAATTGCACAATCACAGATTCTTGAACGATATGTAAAAAATCAAATTATGCTTCCTAATGAGGCTCGTGAGATTTTGGATCTTCCACAGGCAGCACATGGAGATAAACCTCTAGAGTTAAATGCAAGGGCAGCAGCCGATGCCAATGCTAATAATGCAAAAAACAGAGCAAGAGATGGCCAAAGAACAAATAACTCATCTGATAGCCCTGCAACAGTGGCTGGACGAAATCCAAAGGGTGCTGGAAGATCATCTCAATAACTGAGATGTATTGTAAAATCTTTGGTATAATAGGAGAGATATGAATATCAATAAAGCCCATTGGACAACTGAAGGAACAAACGTTCGTCTCTCAATGCCTTTTGCTAAGGTAGACGCAGAGCGCAGAATTGTGTCTGGTTTTGCAACTTTAGACAACCTAGATAAGCAAGATGATATTGTTACACAGGAAGCAAGCGTTGCTGCATTTGAAAAATTCAAGGGTAATATCCGTGAAATGCATCAACCATTAGCAGTAGGTAAATTAGTATCATTTAAGCAAGATCGCTATTTTGATCCTGCTACAAAGAAATTTTATAATGGAGTATATGTTTCAGCATATGTTTCAAAGGGCGCACAGGATACTTGGGAAAAAGTTCTTGATGGAACCCTTTCAAGTTTTTCAATTGGCGGAAATATCCACAAATGGGATGATGCAATTGACGAAACAACACAAAAAGCAATTCGCATTATTAAAGACTATGACCTTTTTGAACTGTCTTTAGTTGACTCACCAGCAAATCAACTTGCAAACATTTTGTCAGTACAAAAAAATGCAGATGGACAAACAACAGTTTCTGGATCTTCTTCAGAAGTTGTAGTTGAAAATGTATTTTGGGACTCAACAAATGGAATTGTTTCTTTATCTGAAAATGATTCAGAGGTAAGTCCAGTTGATGGTGCACAAATGAAAAACATAGGTTTTGTTGAAAAAAGTGACAATGAAAAAGCAGAAATGATAAAATTCTTAGTTGATAGTGCAAAAGGCATTAGTACAATTAAGATGACAAAGGAGGAAAATACAATGACAGAAAATACAATCCCAGTCGCTGATGCAACAGTTGAAACAACAACTCTTGGTGTAACAGACGGCGCAGATTCAGTCGTTGAAGATGCTCCAGAGACAACATCAGAAGCAGCAGTAGAAGCACCAACACTTGAGGAAGATGTAGCAGAAGATGCTCATACTCCTGAAGCAGTAGACGAAGCAGCAAATGCTTCAGAAGCAGATATCAATCCAGATATCGTTGATGCAAAAAAGTCTGATGAGGCAGTCGCCACTGCCGTTACAGAGATAAAAGAATCTCTTGCTAATGCCTTTGGAGATTTAACTTCAACAGTTAAATCAATCAGCGACGTAGTTGCTGAATTAAAGAAATCACTTGATAATGTTACAGCACAAGTTACATCAGTAACTAATGAAGTTTCAAATATCAAGGGTGGAGTAGATGAGTTTGGAAAGAGAGTAGATGCCGTAGAGCAAGATACCGCTTTCCGCAAGTCTGGCGATCTAGGCGAGATCGTGCAGGAGTTTGCAGAAATGCCAACTCAAAAATCCCTATGGGGCGGACGTTTCCTCAAATCATCCGACCTATTTAACTAAAAAAAATCATAAAATCACTTGGAGGTGAAATATATGTCAGAACAAAATACAGAGATCGTAAAGAACTATCCTTCTTCAACAGCACCTGCTGGAGCACTTAACTCCGAAGGTACTTTTGCATCAGGTGGTATCGGATCAGTATCTTCTCCAGCAGGAGGAATACTTGGTAACACAGCCACAGCAAATATGGGTGTTACTACTGGACCTAACGCAACTAATCCTGTGGGTGCACTTGGTGGAATTCTTCTACCAGAGCAAGCACGTAGATTTATTGATTACGTTTGGGATGCAACAGTTCTCGCCCAGGATGGTCGTAAGGTTACAATGAGAGCCAATACGATTGAACTTGAAAAAGTAAACGTGGGTGAGCGTGTAATTCGTGCAGCAGCACAAGGCTCAAACGACTACACAAACGCAGGTGCTACATTTACAAAGGTTGAACTTACAACAAAGAAGATTCGTCTTGATTGGGAAATTTCAACAGAAGCACTTGAAGACAATATTGAAGGAGGAGCACTTGAGGACCACATCGTTCGCTTGATGACCAACGCTTTCGGAAACGACGTTGAAGATCTAGCAATCAATGGTGATGGAACAACAGGTAACTTCCTTTCAATCATGCCTGGCTTTATCAAGAAGGTAACTACAGCATCATCAGGAGCACACGAGTCAATTGTTACAGTAACAAATGGCGGATGGACACCAGAAGTTATGCAGAATATTATTCTTGCAATGCCACGTAAGTACCGTGCACTTAAGAACAATCTTAAGTTCTACGCAGGTACAGATGTATTCCAGGGTATCGTAAAGAACAATGGAACACTTGCTGATGCAATTGCAGAAGCATTTGGTACACACGCAGGTGGACATGGAACAGCACAGAATCGTCAAGCATACCTTGATGGTAATGGACAGACATTTGGTGGAGCACGTACAACTCGTGTTCTTGGAGTTGACGTTCAGGAAGTTCCTTACTACCCTGCAGGATATGTTGATCTAACATTCCCACAGAACCGTGTATGGGGATTCCAGAGAGATATCACTGTAAACCGTGAGTACAAGCCAAAGAAGGACACTGTAGAATATACAGTATTCGTACGCTTTGGTATCCAATGGGAAGAACTTGATGCAGTTGCTTTCGCAGATGCAGCAGCAGAATCCTAAAAAATAGTTCTTAATTGAACCTGATTGGGGGGGCGGATAAAACCGCCCCTCCTTTCCACTTTAAGGAGATATATGTCATATTCAAGTACAGATCCAAATCAAACATTAAGTGCAGATGGTGCATTTGCAATTGGTAATGTTGGTGGAGTTATTATTATGGGTCCAACTGGATTAATTACTCAAAGAAATGCATTAGGCAATATTGATGGAGATATAATTTTTGGGGATACAACAGGACCAAATGCAACTAATCCATCAGGAACACCATCAGGTGGTAAGCAAACACAACAGAATAACTTTGGTAGAAGAAGATAAGCATTCTGGTATAATAAACACAGGAGGATTTAATGGCAAATTCAAAAACAGTTAAACCTGTTACAGAGCAAAAAGAAGTTAATGAAACAGTAGCACTGTTTTCTTCCAGAAATCTTCATTGGACTGAAGTAGGATCTTTAACTATTGGCTACAACATTGTTTCTTCAGAAGACTCAAAAAGATGGATGCAACATACTGCAGTACGTTTGGCTAGTCCAGAGGAAGTGGCGAAAGCCTACGGTAAATAAATATGATAATTAAAAGACAACCACCATACCCAATTAGCATTCAATATACAGTTCCACTACCTAATACACAGTATTATTTTACTATTGAAAATGCACCAATAACAGTTGAAGCAGCAGTGACTTTAACCTCAAATGCAAGTTCTAAAATTACTTATATTTTAGATGGAGATTTTGTAAAATATGATCATGACTATGCTATTTTAATATATGATAGCCCAACTAATACTACTGGAGATGTTGTAATTCAAGATGTTTTAAATGTTATTAGACCATATGTTGATGTAAGAGATTTAGTTTCAACAGCATCAGAAATTGCAGAATATGCAGATAATGAGTTACTTGCAAGAACTATAATTAACTCAATTGTTGGACCACAAGGATTCTTGTTTGAAAAAAGCATACTAGAGGTTGTTGGACAAGGAACAGACTATATACCATTATGGAATTTAGCATATAAAGTTTTACAAGTATATGAAAACTCAGAATTAGTCTATGATTCAACATTGGCAAATCCAGCAATTGCAGGGTACACCTATGGAATCACTATGGATAGAAGTGCTATATACAAAGACTTAGCAGATACAGGAGCCTATAATCGTGCTGAGAAAAAACCACTACAATATCGCAGATCAGTATCAGATTCATTTAATAATTTTAGTGCTCTAGACACTCCAACTTTTAGTGCAAATAATGTAGGAGTTATGTTCCCAGAAGGTGTTGATTATGTAATTATATATGAAACTGGACACAGAGTTATTCCAAATGATATTCGTGATGCAACTATAAGATTGATGGATGATATTAAATGTGGAAAACTAGATTATTACAAACGTTCAATTGATCAATACCAGACAGACCAATTTACAATTACTTGGGATCAGCGTCACCTTGACGGAACAGGAAATCTTTTTGTTGATAAGGCTTTAGAAAAATACACAACAACATTGCGTAAACCTTGGGTGATTTAATATGGCTACAAACAATTGTGAAGCCACGGATTTATATTTTCCAATGCTTGCTGATATTTATTATCCAATCATAAGTCAAGGTTCATATGGAGAAGTTAAAAAAGATTGGGTGTTTGATAGAACTATTGCACTAAATGCAATGCCATTTTCAAGAAAAGGTGCAGGAGAAGTAACTCCAGCAGTTTTTTTACAATATAAAGATATTTTAATTGGTAGAACAAAAACAGATTTAAGAGTAACAACAAGAGAAGTAAATGAGGCATTAACAAATATACTGTTGACTAATATCAGGAGTGCTGCTGGTCAACTTATATATGAAGAAACTGCAGGACCTAGAAACGGCAAGGGTACAATATATGAATTAGCAGCATATGACCCACATTTTGCCCCCTATGGTGAAATAGATTATTATTCATTTACAATTCGCAGATCAGAAAATCAGGCGGTAAATTAATGAGAGTTTCTTTTGATACTAAGCACTTTGACATGCAAATGCTTAATTTTTTAGAATACTCAACTGGGTTTATTGAAGGAGTTCAAAAAGGTAGAACTTTATTTTTAAAACATTTATCTGACGGTACATCAGAAGGCTTAAAAAGATACATTGATTCAAATGCAAGAGCAAACCCACAAGCATTACAACATGTTTATGAATGGTATAAAACAGGAAGTCCAGAAGCCAGACTTTATAATATTGACTGCAAAGTAATTGGTAGTGGAATTTCTATAAGATCAACTTTTAGACAATCAAGTTCAATATCAAAAAATAGTACAAAGCCTTTTTATGACAAAGCAAGAATTATGGAAAATGGAATTCCTATTAGTATTAAACCAAAAAACAACTCAGTACTTACATTTGAAATAGATGGAGAACAAATATTTACAAAGAAAGAAATAAAAGTTCCATTTCCTGGAGGTCCAGAAGCAAGAGGATCTTATCAAAAAATATTTGATGAATTTTTTAGATTATATTTTTCACAATCATTTTTAAAGGCTTCTGGCTTATTTGATTACTTAGAAAATCCAATAGCATACAAAGCAAACCTAGTATCTGGATCACAAAGCGGAAAATCAAAAGGAATACAAACAGGATATAATTGGATCATAAATGCAAAGATTGGAGTAGAGTAATATGGGTAAAACAGTAGCAGCCTTGCCATATCCACCAAAATGGATCAACAAATATATTTTTAATGAACTTGCACAGTATGATGATATTGGAGTAAGCGCTGTTTCACAACTTACCCCCATATTTGCAACTAGTCCAACAAACACAGAAGAAATATATAAAAATGTAGTTCAGGCTACAGCAATATCAGAACCACTAGTAATCATATATGACAGACTTATGACTTTTAGACCATCAGTTTTTTATCCACATAAGAGAGAACAAGTTATTTATTATCTATATAGCACAAGCCTAGCAAATGTCAATAATGCCAATATAGTCATATCCCAACTTTTGGATAGAGAAGACGCAGCAGCCCAAGACTTAAATGCTTTCTGTGCAGCAAATACTAATGGAGAAGACTTTAATGTTTTCTTCAGAAATGTCAAGGTATACCAGGCTCAAGAAGCCAGAGACGTATTAGATCTAGCATCAGCAAGAACCATGTTTGTAAACAAACTAATAATTGAGTATGACTATCATGCTCAGTATAACGAAAATTCATATAAATAAAAAGGCTGTTATAATTGGTCTTGAGGAAACAAATTTTCGCCGTACAACTTAATAAAATCTAACAGAAGAGGTGATATAAATGCCGTATACAAGAGGTAATAATCAAAACATTATCGTCGGTGCAGCATCATTCTTTATTGCTAACTACATTCTAGGTTCAGGTGGACTACCAGCACAGTCTGCAAACACATCTTACCGTGAAGTATTGTCTAATTCAGCCAACTTCAGAAATGTCGGTTACACAATGAACGGGCTTGACCTAACTTTTACACCAAACTTTGGTGAAGTTTCAGTAGATCAAATCCTTGATGTTGCAAAACTTTACAAGCAGGGCATGCAGGTCAGTCTTAAGACTGCATTTGCAGAAGCCACTCTTGAAAACCTATTGGTTTCACTAGCATACAAGTCTTCAGCATTAACAGGAACAAAGTTGTCCTCAGCAGGACAAACAATGGTTCTTGGAGCAGGAGACATTGGTGAGTGCCCAGTAGAGCGTGGTATCGTAGCAGTAGGACCTGGAACAGGTGACTGCGATGACTCTAACCACATTGAGCGTATCTATGCAGCATACCGTGCATTGTCAATTGACAATGTAACAGTATCAGCAAAGCGTGATGCAGCATCTATGTTTGAAGTGACATTCCGTCTACTTCCAGATGACGAGACAGCATCATACGGAAAGATCATTGATCGTTCCTGGACTATTCTTTCATAATTATAGTCTAATCAGCATTGCCCATCTCTTATTGAGGTGGGCTTTGTTGTTTTATGGTAAAATTAAAATATGGCAACTGATATATATAAAGTAGAATATGTTAAAACTGTTGATGATATAGAAATTGAGATTATACCTCTTGTTATTAAATACATGAGACAAGCGATGGATTTATTTTCTAATATAGGAAAAGATAGCACAGAAGAAGAAGTTTTAGATATTTTGTGTGATTGCGTAAGAATTACAATGAAGCAATATTATCCACCACTTTCTAACACACTTGAAGATGTTTTAGATAATTTTGATCTTAATACAATATATAACATTTTAGATTATTCTATGGGGATTAAATTAAATAAAAAAGAAGATAGTACTATTAAAGAAAAAGCAACATCTTCTAAAGAAGACTCCAGTTGGGAAACTTTAGATTTAGTAAAACTTGAAACAGAAATATTTTTATTAGGCATTTGGAAAAACTATGATGAATTAGAAAAATCTATATCAATGCCAGAATTAATAACAACAATTTCTAGTCGCAGAGAATTAGACTACCAAGAAAAAAAGTTTCTTGCAGCGATGCAGGGTATAAATTTAGATGAAGAAACTGGTCAAAGTAAGGGTCAAAAAGAATGGGAAGACATGAAGGCTAGGGTATTTAGCGGTGGAGCAACAAGTGATAGCAATGATATCCTTGCACTGCAAGGACAAAATGCAGCAAAGGTAGGTTTTGGAATTGGCATGGGCTTAGATTATGAAGACATGCGAGACCCTGCTGTTATGCTATAATTGACTTAACCTAATTAGGAGGGTAAAAATGGCAACAACAGTATACGAGCCAAAAAAAGTATCACTTATTGATGGAACACTTGTAGAAGTGCGTCCACTAAAAATCTCTCTTCTTCGTGAATTTACAAAGAAGTTTGAGGGTATTGAAGCAGTAGCAGATGACAATGATAAGTCTATGACCATTCTTCTTGAGTGTGTTCAGATTGCAATGAAGCAGTACAAGCCAGAACTAGCGTTGGATATTAAAGTTCTTGAAGATAATATTGATCTTCCAACAGTTTACCAAATTATTGAAGCAGCATCTGGTACAAACCTTGATGCATCTGGTCAACTAAGTATTTAAAAAATAATGTAAAGAGGTGTTCATGAATGAGTGATATTAATGCTAACATAGGGGTCAATTTTGACACGGCCCAAGCATTAGCGGAACTCAAAAATCTACAACGCCAACTTTCACAATTCCATACATCTATATCTAGGACTAGTGAAAGTGCAGCCATTGCACAAAAGAATTTACAAACAAATCTTTTAAATTCTGTTAATGCAACAGGTAACTTTATAGCACAGATGGGTGTCATTAAGACATCAACGGAGTCATTTACTCACGCACTTGAAAATAATAAACTTTCTATGCGTGAGTATTTCCGTTATGCAGGGGGAGCATCAAAAACTTTTGGAAGATTATTTACCAATGAATTTAATACAATTGGTAAGGTAGCAGAAGAAAGAGTAAAGAGACTTCAAACCCAATATATTAAAATGGGTCGTGATACAACTGGTGCTATGAGGGCTATGTCAATCATGCCTGCATCTCTAGACATGAGCAGTGTATCAACTAAGTTACAGATTGCAGCACAAAAGCAAGCAATCTTTAATCAGTTACTTAAACAAGGATCAACACAACTTCTTAACTTTGGTAAAAATACACAGTGGGCTGGTCGCCAACTTATGGTTGGTTTTACAATTCCACTCGTTGCTTTTGGATCATCTGCAACTAAGGCTTTTCAAGATATTGAATCTGCTGCTATTAAATTTAAGAGAGTTTATGGAGATTTAGGAACAAGTCAGCAAGAAACTGACACCATGCTTACTCAAGTTAAGTCTATTGCAGATGCTTATACAAAATATGGAGTAGCAGTAAAAGATACTATTGCCTTATCAGCAGACGCTGCTGCAGCAGGTTTTAAAAATGCAGACTTAGTTGCACAGACAACTCAAGCAACTAAACTATCTGTATTAGGCCAAATTGATCAGCAGCAAGCACTACAAACTACAATTTCTCTTCAAAGTGCATTTGGCATTGGCGCTGATAAATTAGCAGGAACTATTGACTTTTTAAATGCGGTAGAAAACCAAACTGTAGTATCTCTTGATGATATTACAACAGCAATTCCAAAAGTAGCACCTATTATTCAGCAACTTGGTGGAGATGTTAAAGATCTTTCATTCTTTATGACAGCAATGAAAGAAGGTGGAGTAAATGCAGCAGAGGGTGCCAACGCACTTAAATCTGGACTTGCATCTTTAATTAATCCAAGTACAAAAGCAAAAGAAATGCTAAAAGGTCTTGGCATTGATATTGCAGGAATTGTTGAAAAAGATAAGGGCAATCTAAAACAAACAGTACTTGATGTAGGTGCAGCATTAGATACACTTGATCCACTAACTCGTGCTAGAGCAATTGAGCAAATGTTTGGAAAGTTTCAATTTGCTCGTATGTCAACTTTGTTTGATAATATTAATAAAGAAGGAAGTCAGGCTTCTCGTGTATTAGATCTTATGGGAATGTCAGCATCAGATCTTGCAAGCATAACAGATAAAGAATTAGGAATACAAGGTGCATCAGCGCTAACAAAATTTAAAGCAGCAATTGAGAAACTAAAAGCATCTCTTGCTCCTGTCGGTGAATTGTTTATGAAAATATTTACACCAGTTCTTGAATCACTTGGTGGATTATTAGATAAATTTAATAATCTTTCAGATGGTGCTAAAAAAGCAATTGGAATTATTGTTGCAGTAGTTGGTGGCTTAGGTCCAGTAGTTCTTATGACTTTTGGTTTGCTTATGAATGCTTTTGCAAATGGAGTTAAATTATTTGCAACTTTACGTGCAGGATACCAAAGATTAACTGGTGGCTCAGTAGAACTAGGACAACAAACTCAATATTTAACAACAGAACAACTTGATGCTGCAGCAGCAGCACACTCTCTTGATCAGTCTCATGCAAAATTAGTTCAAACATTTAATTTAGAAGCAGGAGCAGTTAATAGTCTAAGAAGTGCATATTCACGTGCCACTGTAGCAGCCAACGCATTTAGAGTTGCTAATCCTGGAATGATTGCTCCTACAGCAGTAAAGAAATTTGCAGAGGGTGGAATAATTTCAGGGCCAGGAACTGGAACATCAGACTCAATTCCAGCAATGGTGTCAAATGGTGAATCAATAATTTCTGCAAAGCAAACTAAAAAATATGGTGGTTTAATTAATAGCATTATTGCTGATAATATTCCTGGGTACGCTACAAGTAAAAAGGCAAAAGTAGAAACTATAGGAACTGTATTAGGTGGAAGTTTCCCATCAAGAAGATATTCTCCAGTTGCAATGATGGCACCAGGAAATAATGCAGCAGGTCCTGGAATGGATCTTGAATGGTTAAAGTTAAATGAAGAAGCAAGAGCATCTTTTGCAGCATCAATAAAAACAGCAATGATGATGGAACAAGATATAAAAGTAACACAAAGAAATTATGAAAAATTTGGAACTAACCTAACTCCAGTTTTAGATAATATTTTTGATATCTTTAAAGGTGGAGTAACAGATGGTACTAAAAACATTTCAGAAGTTGGAGAATCACAATATCCACTTATTATAAAGCATCTTGAAAATCTACAACTATCTGGAAAAATTACTGCAGATGAATTTGCTAGTATGTCTGTTGCAACAAGAAAATTACTTAAGCCTCTTGAAAGTGATTTAACACAAAAGAATTTACAAAGAATTGAACTTGCTACAAATGAACTAGGAGATATTTATGTAAAACGTGCTGCAACAGAAAGATCTGGAGAAACGTTTAAACCACAAATTCAAAGGACTTTTCAAAAAGAACTTCAGATGCGAGGACTGCCTCCATCACCAGATTACCCTGGCGGATATCAGTTTGCACATATTCCAGAATCAGTAGCAACCCCAACATACGTTGAACCACATCTTAGAAAAAAGGCAGGAGAAGGTTCTGCAGCAGAAAGAATGTTAATGGATCGCATCAGATCTGGAGAAACTTTTAAAGAAGGAAAGGTAGTAATGAAAAAGGCTGGCGTTGATTCAATGCTTGCTTATGAAGAAGGAACAAAAACTGTTAAATTAGAAGACCCATATGCTAAAAGTCGTGACAGAAGTAGTCCACATAGACTTGCAGCACAAGATGGCAGAGACGACATGCTTGCATATGATACTGCTACTCAAAAATCAATAGCCCGTAATAAGAGAAATATTGCTAGACGTGGTGGTGTCGCTGCGCCAATAATTGCTGGCGGTATGGTTGGAAATGTTGGTGGAAGTACTGAAGTAAAAAATGTTAGTGAAAGTACTGAAGTAAAGAAGACAACCACAAATCTTACAAGCCTTAATAGTAAAATAATGGGCGCATCATTTGGATTAACTACACTTGCATCAATGGGATCTATGTCAGGTGGAAAACTAGGCGAACTTTCAAACCAAATAATGAAGTATTCAGGAATACTATTTGGATTAATGTCAGTTACTCAATTAATGACTAAGCAAGCATTTCTTAATTTAACTGTAGGAAGATTAGAAACTGCATCAACAGCAATGAAGATGGCAAAGGGTGGAGGAGGAATTGCCTCTATGCCAGGACTTGTAGGAAAATCTGGTCTTATGGGAAGTCTTGCTAGACTTGGACTTGGGATTACAAAATTCCTTGGACCAATTGGAATAGCAACTACTGTTCTTACAGGATTATATTTAGGATTTAAACTTATAAAGAGTCAGCAAGAAAAATCACGTCTTGCAATTGAAGGACTTGGAGATGCTGCACTTCTTTCAGGTAACAAATTAAAAACACTTGGCGATTTCTTTGGTGTCAAGCCTCAAACAACTAGAATGGAAAGAACTGGTCCATCTCTTGTTCTTAATCAAGAAAAAAGAACACAGGTTGATGAACTAAAAAGTTCAGAAGGTTTCCAAAAAGACTTTAAGAATGATATTCAATCCCTTAAAGGTGCAACAAACAAACAAGCAGAACTTATTTTAAAGTCTTTATCAATTCAATTAAAAGGTAAGGGTTTTGCAAAAGATAATATTGATACAATATTAAAAGCATTACAAGAAGAGTCTGGCAAGACTGACCTTAAACTTGATTTTGCTAAAATAGATCTTGCAACAAAAGAAGGACAAAAAGAACTTCAGAAGAGTGCAAAAACATTAGGTAATTCATTTGGAAAACAATTTGGAGAAGGATATTCAAAATCAACATCTTATGCAATGAATTATTCAACTGGTAAAGTTATTACAATAACAAATGAAAAGTTAACTAAGGGATTACAAAAGAATTTAAATCTAACTTCAAAAGCATTTGCTGGAATGATGAATGGTCTTTCAGGACAACTTGAAAATGGAAGTATAAATGCAGAACAGTTTAATCAATCTTTTGAAACAATATCAAAAACAATAACGGATATGCCAGAACCACAGGCATTAGTTTTAATGGAAAATGTAATTAAAAATCTTCCAGGACCTCTTGCAAAATCAGCATTGGGTATTAAAAATGTTAAAGATCAAATGCTTATTGCAAAGGCTGCAGCACTGGGTGTAGCAACCATTACTCCAGCAATGATTGAAACATTAAGAGCAGCATCAACTAGCGCAGATAGTGGAGCACAAAGAGCAGCATCTAGAGTTAAGGCTTACATTAGAAAAGAAATGGCAGACATTCAAGCCGTAATGGATTTGGTAAATAAGGAAGCAGGCAAAATAACTGGTGGTGCTGATACAGGCGGTGCTGCAAAATCAACTGCCCTTGGAAATATAAAAGAAATGACTCTGGCTTTGCAACAACAGTCTAAGGCATATAAAATGCTTAGAGCAGCAAACGTTGATGCAGCATCTGCAGCAACTTTAGCAGGAGATTCATTAATTGCAGCAGGTATTGCAACTGGTAAAGTTGATCTTAAAAAATGGAAAGAATTAATTGAAACACTTAGAATAGCACAGGTTGAGTCAGATGCTGTTGGAGCAAGAATGAGTTTAGAAAAACAAAAGAAAGATATTGAGACACAACTTAGTGCATATGATAAATTAATTAAAGCAGGATATTCAGCAGAAAAGGCTGCAGAACTTGTGGGAGATGTAGGACTATCTACGTTAATTATGAATACAGCAAAGGCTGGCACAAACTTTAAAGATATTAAAACACTTATTGATGATGTTGCTTCTGGACTTGAAAAAATTAAAGGCATTGGAGATCCATTTGGCATAAATAATATTAAAACACAGATGGATGTGTTTAATAAAAATTATGAAGTTATGATGGAAAAGTTTAGAATTCAAGAAGCAAGAGTGAGACAGCAGTATCAACCTGCAGTTGATAAGGCTCAGGCTGCTGTTGATGAAGCCCAAGCAGCATTAGATAAAGTAAATGCTGACTATGCAGAAAAACTAGATCCAATTACAAAGAGAACAAATGCACTAAACCATGATCTTTCTTTGATTGACAAACAAGCAGAATCAGTTAATGAGAAATATGATAAACAGGCTGCAGCCCTTGAACAAGTTAATAAATTAAATCAAGATGCTATTCAGCAGGGCAAATCAAGAATCAGCATTGCCGATGCACTTTCACAAGGAGACATAGCAGCAGCAGCACAGGCTGTACAAGATGCAAGAGCAGCAAATGCAGCAAGCAATG
>Ga0214921_10002854_pt1 | contig 27345 bp, 24 predicted proteins | sample LL1505_MetaG_FD_177992 | JGI IMG/M metagenome (GOLD analysis project Ga0214921, IMG submission 177992) | Freshwater microbial communities from Lake Lanier, Atlanta, Georgia, United States - LL-1505 | ecosystem: Environmental > Aquatic > Freshwater > Lake | place: USA: Georgia | collected... | reverse complement strand
ATGCAGTATTGTACAATGCCTCAGAGATACCTTGAGACAATTCACGTGCAGCTTCACCACCACCTTCTTCACCTAATTTAGAGAAAGAACGAATCATACCTAATACCGTACCGAACAAACCTAATAAGGTTGCAACTGATGCGATTGTAGATAAGAAAACCAAGTTCTTTTCTAACATTGGTAATTCCAATGCAGTCGCTTCTTCGATTTCTTTTTGAATATTCAATACTTTTTGGTCTGTATCTAATTCTGTATTTGTAATCATTTCCTTGTACTTAGTCAAACCAGACTTCATTACATTACCTACAGAACCTTTTTGCTTATCACATGCAGCCAAAGCTTTATCCACTTCCTTATTCGCTAAATGGAATTGGATTTGACGAATGAACTCTGTAATATTACCATTACCAGAAGCTTTTTTGATAGTTAATAATCTTTCGATTACGAAAGTTAATACAATCAATAAACAACCAATCAAGATAGGTACTACGATACCACCTTCGTACATTTTTGTAATTGAACCTATAGGACCTTTGTGAGATGGCCAGAAACCACCACTTGGATCAGGGTTTGTGAAATTACTTGGGTTACCTAGGAAAAAACGCCAGATAACATAGCCTGTTAAGATACAAGCGATAGGTGCTAAGGATGCAAACAAGTTACCGGCTTTTTTCGGTGCTGCTTGTTTTGATGCAGCTGTTGCAGTTGATTTAGTCTCAGCCATGATTCAATTGATTTTTGGTTTTAAATTAAATTTATTAAAAACTGATTTAATCCTCAAAACTAAAGATGATTTTTTTAATTATCTTAACACTTCAGTTCCTAAGGGCTTACAAAATAAGTAAATTATTGATTGAAACAATTTTCAAGACATTTTTTTTAAGTAAAAAAATTATTAACAAAAAACTTTACCCCGAATACAATATATTTAGGGGGCGTTTTTAAAAAACAACAATTATATAATATGAAAAAAAACCTCACAATTATTAGTCTTTGTGTCATGCTTACAGGTGTTGTAAATGCCCAAAGAACTATGCCCATTGCAGACACAAGTACTGCAGCAGCTGGCGCAAAAAAAGAGCTTCCAGCAAAAACAGGCCCAAAAACCTTTAAAGAATTCATCACCAAGAAGGCAATCACCCAAAAAGGGGTTTTTACGGTTCACCTTCAAGATGACAAGTTCTATTTTGATATCCAAGATAGTCTTTTGGGTAGAGAGTTGATTGCAGTAACACGTTATGCAAAAGTAGCTGGAGGTGCCAGAAAGTATGGTGGCGAGCAAGTGAATGAGCAAACCATTCAATTTGAAAAGGGACCTAATAGCCGCATTTTCATGCGTGTGGTGTCTTTAATTAGTATGGCAGATTCCACTCAAACCATCGCAAAAGCAGTTAAAAACTCTTATTTAGATCCAATTGTGGCTTCTTTTGATATAAAAGCCTATGGAAAAGACTCCACTAGTTCTATCATTGATGTAACCGACTTTTTTAAAGGTGACAATCAAGCTGTTAGCTTGAGTAGTTTTGAAAAGAGAAATTTTAGCCTTTCTGGATTAGCTGCCGATCGTTCTTACATAGAAACCATTAAGTCTTACCCAATCAATATCGAAGTAAAGACTGTAAAAACATACAACGCAAGTGCTCCAATGCCTGGAAGTCCTGCAGGTGGCAGTTTCATTCCCGCTGCAGCCAACGCTGGCGCTGTTACCTTTGAATTAAATACATCTATTTTATTGTTGCCTAAAACACCAATGGGACGTCGTTTATTTGATTCAAGAGTCGGCTACTTTGCGGATAATTATGTAGAATATTCAGACGACCAACAAAAGGTAAAAAATCAAGTTTTTGCCGTTCGTTACCGTTTAGAGCCAAAACCACAGGATTTGGAAAAATACAAAAGAGGTGAGTTGGTTGAACCTATCAAACCAATCGTATATTATGTAGATCCAGCTACCCCTAAAAAGTGGGTGCCTTATTTGATTGCTGGTGTGAATGACTGGAATGCCGCATTTGAAAAAGCAGGTTGGAAAAATGCAATCGTAGGTAAAGAATGGCCCAATGATAGCACCATGAGCTTGGAAGATGCACGCTTTTCTGTGATTCGTTATTTTGCTTCTGATATTGAAAATGCATATGGCCCTCAAGTACATGATCCTCGTAGTGGTGAAATTTTAGAGAGCCATGTTGGATGGTACCACAACGTAATGAGTTTAGTACATGATTGGTATATGGTACAAACTGCAGCAGTCGATCCAGCTGCAAGAAAAATGCATTTTGAAGATAGCTTAATGGGTAATTTAATTCGATTTGTATCTTCTCATGAAATTGGTCATACATTAGGTTTAAGACATAATATGGGTAGTTCTAGTAAAACACCTGTAGAAAAATTGAGAGATAAAACTTGGGTAGAAGCAAATGGACACACAGCCTCTATCATGGATTATGCACGCTTTAACTATGTTGCACAACCCGAAGATAAAATTGGACAATCTGGATTGTTTCCAAGAATTGGAGACTATGATAAATGGGCCATTCAATGGGGTTATACTTTTACTGGTATAAACGATGCACAAGAAGATCGTAAAATCAATAACAAATGGATTGTTGACAATTTAACGAAGAACCCAAGAGTATGGTTTGGTGGTGAAGGAAGAAATGATGATCCAAGAGCTCAAACAGAAGACTTAGGTGATAATTCAATGTTAGCAAGTGAATACGGTATTAAAAACTTGAAAAGAATCATAGTGAACTTACCTGAGTGGACAAAAGAAGAAGGTGATCGTTATGAAAATTTAAGTGAAATGTATGGTCAAGTAGTAGGTCAATTTAGTAGATACATGGGCCATGTTTTAAGAAATGTAGGTGGTATTCAAGAGACTTTTAAGAGTGTAGAAGAAAAAGGAGATGTGTATACGCCAAACAATGTTGCGACACAAAAGCAAGCAATGCAATTTTTCCATACACAATTATTTACAACACCAAAGTGGTTGATGGATCCATCTATCTTAAACAAGTTTGCTAACCCTTCTACAAATGAGCGTGTTCAATCTGTTCAAATAAGTATCTTAAAGTCATTGTTAGATAAGAATAGATTATATCGTATTACTACGAGCCAAACAAGATTTGGTGCAAGTTCATATGCATTGAATGACATGATGGACGATTTAAGAAAAGGTTTATTCAGTGACGTAAGTAAGGCAGATATCTATCGCAGAAATTTACAAAAAACATTTGTGAGTCAATTAGACGAATTGCTTAACCCTTCGGCTGCATCTGCATCTGCTGCAAGTGCAATTGTTCGTTTAGGTGCCCCAAGTGCTGATGTAGAAAATACAGATGTAGTATCTGAGGCAAAAGCACAATTGAAAAAATTATCTGTGACATTGCAGGCTGCTAAAGCAACTGCTACAGAGGCTAGCGCAGTAAATCACATCAATGACTTACAAGACAGAATTAAACAAGCGTTAGATCCTAAATAAGAATGATAGTTGGATGAGTTAGTTTAATTCATCTTACTCATTTCATTTTAATGACTTTAATTAAAAACGCCTCCAGATACTGGAGGCGTTTTTTTATTCGTACCTCAATGCATTGATTGGATTTAAGGAAGCCGCTTTCATGGCAGGGTAAATACCTGCAGCTAGTCCAACACCAGAGCAAATAACAATACCAGTAATCACCCAGAACCAAGGTACTACAAAGCCCGTGTTTAATACGATGCTAAATATATTTCCAACAAGCACCCCTAATAAAATACCAAATACAGCACCTAGCAAACTAATGATAACACTTTCAAATAAAAATTGTCGACGCACATCTTTTCGTTTTCCGCCTAAAGCTTTAATCAAACCTACTTCTCTTGTTCTTTCATTCACAGCCACCAACATGATATTCATAAGGCCTATTGCTGCTCCAATTAAAGTAATCATGCCAATTGCTCCAGCAGCACCACTAATGCCCGCTAAAAAGCCAATGAATAACTGAGCAAACTTGTCGCTCTTATCAATAATAAAATTGTCTGATTCTGTTGGGATTAATTTTCTTGCTTTTCTCATTTGCAACATCGCCTCGTCTATGGCAGGCTCTAATTCTACAACATTGTTTACAGCAACCCCTAATTGATAAGAAGGATTGCTATTTTGATATTGACGCACATTTTTTAAAGAAGTCACCACAATGTCATCCTGTCTTAGCATCGCACTTGATCCTTTTGCTTTCAATAAGCCTATCACACGATAAGGTTTCCCCTGAACCAAAATGATTTTATCGATACTTTTACTTGGATTTTTTGGGAATAATTTTGTAGCAACACTACTTCCAATCATACAGACATTGCGTCCAGATTGGAGGTCCACTGTATTTAAGTTCCTGCCAACTGCAAGTTGGTATCCATTCACAGCTAAATAATTTTCATCGGCACCCCACATGCCAATCTGCGGATTGGTCTTCAAATTTTTATAAACAATTTCATTGTTGCCATTCGCTCTTCGGTACACACTCACTTGTGCTCTATTGAAACTATAATTATTTTTAAAATAAAGTGACTCTTCTAATTTAAAAGGCTTATCTAAATTGGATTTTTTTTCTTTTTGCCCCTTCTTAGTTTTTGAAAACTCCTCTCCTTGTGGCGGTCCGCCCATTCTTGCATTCATTTCCTTATACCGAATCGTAAATGCATTGGCACCCATAAAAGAGAAATTCTCTTTTAAACTTTGGTTCATTGCAGAGATGGCAGTAATGATACCTATAAGCGCCATGATACCAAAAGCAATAATTGCTACTGTGATACTGGTTCTTAGCTTATTGCCTTTTACGGTGCGCCAAGCCAATATAAATGAGTCCTGTAAGGTCATAAAATCTTTTTATCTGTACCTAAAGGTAGCACAGATTAAATAAGCTTTCGCCTTATAGGCAAATCTATTTGAGGAACGGCTAAAAGTAAAGATAAGAGAGGAATACATTGGGCAAAATACCTAATCCAATTACTAAAATTGCAAAAACAAGTAATTTATACTTGTAACCCTGCCCCAGCGCTTTCATTGCAGGTTCCCCTTCTACAAAATACATTGCTTGGATCAATTTGAAATAGTAATAGATACTTACTGCAGCAAATAGGATTGCTAAAGCAACCAACCAAAGCCCAATCCCTGATTGAACCGCTGCATTCAACATATAATATTTGGCAAAAAATCCTCCGGTGAGTGGAATACCTGCCAACGACAATACAAATATTGTTGTCATAGCAGCCAATAAAGGTTCTTTTTTAGCTAAACCATTGAAGGCTTCAAAACTATAGTCTTCCATTTTAATTAATACTCCAAACAAACCAATACTAGCCACTGAATAGGCCATGATATAAAGTAAGATGCCCTCGTTGGCAAAATTTGTTGGCCCGTATAATGCAAATAGCATGAATCCAACTTGAGCAATACTAGAATAGGCCAACATACGCTTTACACTACGCTGAAAAACAGCAGTAAAATTACCTACAAATAAGGTGGAGATTAAAACAAAAGTTAATAATAATTCCCAAGCATAACCCAGTGCTTTAAATTGACTATGAAACAAGACCACAAATGCAATCATGGCAGTGGCTTTAACAATTGTTGCCATAAAAGAAGTAAATACTGTTGGTGCACCATCATATACATCTGGTGTCCAAAAATGAAATGGTGCTGCAGAAACCTTAAAATTAAAAGAAACAAAAATTAAAATTAATCCGGCAGAATGCATCAGCTGTTCTTTCACCATTCCTGTTGCAGGATTCAAAACTGGACTAGTAATTTGAAATGTACCTGTTGCACCGTATATAAACGTAACACCTAATAAAAATATACCTGTAGAAAAAGCGCCCATTAAAAAATATTTCAAAGCAGCTTCGTTGCTATTCAAGTTTTTTTTGTCTGATCCAGTTAAGATATACAAAGGGATAGATAAAATTTCAATTCCAATAAATAACATTAATAAATTATTGAAAGAAGTCAGGATGCTCGCCCCGCATAAAATAAAGAAAAACAACGCATAAAAATCTGCTGCATGATTGCCAATTTTTACAATCTCATCTCCATTTAACCACACATACAAGAAGGTTAAAATAAATAATATGGTGTTCACATATAATCCAAACTGTGTAAACGAAAGCATATTCTTATAATCAACTGGAATGGTATAAATACCACTTAATTGTAAGACATTGGCTACAATCAAAACCAGTAGCCCTGCCAATGCAATGCGGGTCTGGGTTTTCTCATTGTCAAAAATCCAAGAAGCAAACATCATTAATACACCTAATATAGCCGAAGCAATAATTGCGTTCATTATAAATTCATTTAATTATTTGATAAATAATTGTTTTAATGTATCTGCAGTTAAATCAAAGAAAGGAGCAGGATATACTCCAGAAATGATCACTACAATTAACAATACGATCAACACAAACTGAGCAGGTGCATTCGGCACTTGCATCTTGTTTATCTTTTCGCTCACTTGGCCATACGCGCATTTTTGTACCATATTCAAAGTATAAATAGCAGCCAATACGACACTTACACCAGCTGCTGCTGCTATCCAAGGATTAAATTGAAACAAACTATTAAACATTAAGAACTCTCCAATAAATGCATTCGTTAATGGTAATGCAATATTAGCAAACGCAAACCCTACAAGCAAAATACCTAATGTTGGATTTTGTTTTGCTAGGCCGCCCATCTCTTTTAAAGATCTTGTTCCTGTTTGTTGTTCAATGATGTCTGCAATGATCCAAAGGCCTAATACATTTATTCCGTGTGAGAATAATTGTATCAAAACACCTTGAACACCTATTTCGTTATTGGCAAACAAAGCTGCACTCATTAAGCCAATATGCGCAATCGATGAGTAAGCGATTAAACGCTTCATATCATCCTGACGAATGGCAATGAATGAAGCATATAAAATACCAATCACAGAAAGGATCACTACAAAATTTGAATGCGCACTAAATGCATTTGGAAACAAAGGCATCAACCATCGCATTACACCATATAAACCCATCTTAACCATCACCGCACTCAATACCATTGTCACAGCCGTAGGTGATTGTTCATAGGCGTCGGGCTGCCATGTATGTAAAGGGAAGATGGGCATTTTAATAGCAAATGCAGTAAAGAATAATGCAAATGCTGTTAATTGTTGGCCAGATGTTAAAGTAGCTTGTATAAAAGATTGAATGGCAAAACTTTGATCGGCAGTATGCGTATACACCAAAATAATACCAATCAACATGAATAAAGAGCCTAAGAATGTATAAATAAAGAATTTAAAAGTCACAGCAATACGCTTCTCTCCGCCCCAAATGGAACAAAGAAAATAAACAGGTATTAAGGCCAATTCCCAGAAGAAATAAAACAACAAAGCATCACCCGCTAAAAACACACCTAATAATCCTGTTTGTGTAAATAACATTAAAGATAAAAATTGAGCCCTATTTTTTATTTCATTTTTAGAAGTCGCAATTAAAATAGCAGGAAAACTAATAGCGGTCAATAAAATTAAAATTTTAGATAAGCCGTCCGCTGTTAAAACAAACCTTGCACTGATACTAAGTATCCAACTTGTATCAAAATTAGCTGCACCATTGAATGCAATATTCAATGCCAAAGCCAAAGTGATGCCAGTTGATGCAATCGCAATATAATTTGCTTTTTCATTGTGTTTAACAAATAGCAAAATGATTGCTGCGATAAACGGAATAGATAGAATTGAAAGTAATATCATTATTGCTAAAAATTTATTGAATCAAATTATGAAAGAATCGAATGATGGCAATATCATTAAACCATATAAGGAATAATAAAACAATACTCAACACCATAAATAAAATATAATACCCAACAAGACCACTCTGCATTAATCGTGTTTGTCTTGCTCCATACTGCACTAACTTTCCTGTACCATTCACCAGACCATCAATCACATTTTTCTCGATGACCTCTTTTAAGAAGCCTGCAAAACGATTCAATGGTTGAACAATTGCGTTTTCGTAAAATTCATCTACCAACCACTTATTGTATAAAAATTTACCCAATGCAGTTTGCGGTGCTCCATCCGCTTGTTTGCTGTACTTGCCTATTGCAATCAATAAAGCCAACAAAGCAATGGTGACAGAACTTCCCATTAAAATCCACTCTGTGGTGTGCGATAAATGCAATGCTTCTTCAGCTCCAATAATACTTGATAAATGATGTCCTAGCCAATGATGTCCACCTAATATTTCTGGCACACCCATTGCACCACCCACTGCGCTTAATACAGCTAATATAATTAATGGGATAGTCATACTCACTGGGCTCTCATGCAGGTGACTTGCTTGTGCTTCTGTCCCTCTGAATTGTCCCAAGAAAGTGGTTGCATACAAACGGAACATATAAAATGCAGTCATTGCTGCACCAATCAATCCTAGGAACCAATAAATTGGATTTTTAGCATAGGCCGCTGCTAAGATTTCGTCTTTAGAGAAGAACCCACTAAACGGAGGCACTCCAGCAATCGCAATACATCCAATTAGGAAAGTGATATGCGTGATAGGCAATTTGGATCTTAATCCACCCATTTTGCGAATATCCTGTTCATGATGCATGGCATGAATCACAGAACCAGCAGCCAAGAACAACAATGCTTTAAAAAAGGCATGGGTGATGACATGGAATACTGCACCAGAATATGCGCCAACGCCTAATCCAAGAAACATATAACCTAATTGACTCACTGTAGAGTAAGCCAATACTTTTTTAATATCATTTTGCTTGATTGCAATGGTGGCTGCTAATAAAGCAGTACTAATGCCAATCACTGCAACAACAGTTTGGGCAACCTCACTGTGTGTGTAAAAAATATTTGTTCTAGTGATCATGTAAATCCCTGCTGTCACCATCGTTGCAGCATGGATCAATGCAGAAACAGGTGTTGGACCAGCCATCGCATCTGGAAGCCAAGTATACAAAGGAATTTGAGCACTCTTACCCATCGCACCTACAAATAATAATAAAGTGATTGCCGTAATATCTGTGCTAGATAATTTTGCTAGACTTTCTGCTGTTAACACTTGGCCGTAACTTACTGTACCCAATTTCACAATCAACCAAAAGATGGCTAATAAAAAACCTAGGTCACCAATCCTGTTCATGATAAATGCTTTCTTAGCAGCATTATTATAGGTTGTATTGGTAAACCAATAACCAATTAATAAATAAGAACACAATCCTACACCCTCCCATCCAATGAACATAATCACATAGTTATCTCCTAGTACCAATAAAAGCATAGAGAAGATAAACAAATTCAAATAAGCAAAATAGCGGGCATAATGAGGTGCTGTCTCCTCATGCATGTAAGCCGAAGAATATAAGTGAATCAATGTACCCACACCTGTAATAACTAATAAAAACAGGCTTGACAAAGCATCTACTCTAAAATCAAAAGGAATTTTAACCGTATTGGTGTTAATGAAGTCAAAATAATGCACCACGATTGCGCCTTGTTCTTGTACATTCCAAAAGGCCAATACACTAAATATAAAAGAAGCAAAAATATATCCTGTAGCTTTTGTTGCTATCGTTTTTTTACTCCAAATATTACGTCCCAAACCATTGAATAAAAATCCAACTAAGGGCAATAAAACGATAAATCCTAATATTGTTTTCATGCGGAATGAATTAATTCTTTAATCTATTTAAGAAATTGATATCTACAGAATGGGTGTTGCGGTACATCATCACAATGATGGCCAATCCTACACTTACTTCTGCCGCTGCTACCACCATGATAAAGAACACAAAAATTTGTGCATCTATTCCTGCTGTAGTATCTGTTGCGTTTTGCAAAGCCATTCCGTGATACATTTTTGAAAATGCGACCAATAATAAGTTCACTGCGTTTAACATTAATTCAATACACATGAATACGATGATGGCGTTACGACGGGTCAAAACCCCAACAACACCAATGCTAAACAAAGTCAAACATAAAATGATATAATACTGTATAGACATCTCTAATGATTTTATTTATAATTATTTTTTACCAATGATGACTGCGCCAACCATCGCACTTAAGAATAAAACACTGCTTATCTCAAATGGGATTACATAGTCACTAAACAATGCTTTGCCCAATGGGTGAATTAAACCAATGCTGCCCTCTTTTAATAAAACTTGTTTATTTTGTATTGCACCTGTTTGTTTCACCACTGCTATCAATAAAGTAAGTAAACTACCTCCAGCTATCACCCCTGTTAACTTTACCAATAATTGCTTTTGAGGTTCAGCATCTTTTTTGATATTCATTAACATGATCACAAATAAGAATAATACCATAATCGCACCTGCATACACAATGATATTCACGATCGCTAAAAATTGCGCATTCAATAAAATATAGTGTCCAGAAATAGCAAAAAATACCAAGATCAACCACAATACACTATGTATTGGATTCTTACTAATTAATACCATCGTAGCACTTACAATTGCAAATGCAGCTAATAGATAAAATAAAACGTCTACTGTACTCATAGTATTGGTTATGCTTCTACTCCTCTTGCCAAAGCTAAATCACTCGCTTCGGTCATTGGATTTGGGATTAATAAATCGGGTTTACCATAAATGAATCCTTTACGCGTAAAATTTGCTGGGGCAAAAGTTTCACTTAAATAAATGGCATCTTTTGGACAAGCTTCTTCACACAAGCCACAGAATATACAACGCAACATGTTGATTTCATATTTAGCGGCATATTTCTCTTCTCTGTATAAATGTTCTTCTCCTGTTTCACGCTCAGCCGCTTCCATTGTAATGGCTTCTGCAGGACAAGCCACTGCACATAAACCACACGCAGTACAACGCTCCCTTCCTTCCTCATCTCTATTTAAAACATGTAACCCTCTGAATACAGGGCTAAAAGCGCGCTTCTCTTCGGGATAACGTGTAGTCGGTTGTTTTTTAAACATATGACTAAATGTGATGAACATCCCTTTAATAATATTAATCAAATACAAGCGCTCCCAAAAGGTCATGGGTGCTCTACTTACGGCTTGTGCTTTGTTGGTTAATGGTTGCATGTCTTTATACAATGATTTAAATAAATTATAAGTTGGCTAGAATTAATGCACCTGTAATTAATAAATTAAAAAGTGCCAATGGAATCATCGTCTTCCATCCTAAGTTCATTAATTGATCATACCTGAAACGCGGGATGGTCCAGCGAATCCACATGAACAAGAAAACGAATAAAACAATTTTAATTAATAAAGTGCCTACGCCAATCATGGCAGCAATATTAGGCGCAACGGTTGATTCATCAAAGAATGGTAAATCATACCCTCCAAAATACATCGACGCCATAATAGCACTACTCATAATCATATTGATATATTCTGCGAATAAATAGAATCCCAATTTCATAGAAGAGTATTCCTGATGGTATCCAAAATTCAACTCATTCTCTGCTTCTGGTAAGTCAAATGGTGTTCTATTACACTCTGCCAATGCAGCAATAAAAAACAATAAAAAGCCCAAAGGCTGATACACAATATTCCACCAGTTACCATGAATTTGTTGTTCTACAATTGTCTTTAAACTTAAAGACCCTGTGGTCATTAATAAAGCGATTAGTGCCAAGCCCATCGCTAATTCATAGCTAATCGCTTGCGATGCCGCTCTTAACGAAGACATTAAAGAAAACTTATTATTAGAAGCCCATCCTCCAATCATAATACCATACACACCCATACTCACCACAGCGAAAACATATAAGATACCAATATTGATATCTGCAATTTGCAAAGCAATTTTTCGACCAAATAATTCTACGTCTGATCCCCAAGGTATCACTGCACAAGTCATCAAACTAGCAGTCATTGCTAATGCTGGGCCTAAAATAAACAACCATTTATTGGCAGCTGTTGGAATGATCTCCTCTTTCATGATTAATTTAATACCATCTGCTAGTGGTTGTAATAATCCAAAAGGACCAGCCCTGTTAGGACCTGGACGATCTTGTAAAATGGCGGCCACTTTTCTTTCCCCAAAAGTGGTGTACAAGGCAATGCCTAAACTGCCGAAAACAATTATAGCAATTAAGATTAATTTTTCTATCACCAGCCCCCAATCAAATGCAAGAATTGTCATGCTAATATAATTATGCTTTATGAGTATTGTTTGTGTTAAAAGTTGCCCCATGAGAAGGTCCTTGAATTTTCCCTAAATGAATTGTAGGTTGATTCACTTCACTCTCATCATGAATATCCATCAATAAATGCGGCGTTCTTCCATCATTGACCGCAATAAACGTCTCATTAGGTTTTGTAGTGCCAATCTTACCAGCATAATGTCCTTGCGCAATTACAGATTGTCTGCTAATTTCACGAGGCCCTTCAATGATCCAATCTGCAGTTTCTTTTTTATCAAAACGACAAGTATTACAAATCCATCCTGGTTGTCCCTCTGGTGTATCTTCTATTTCACCCCATTGGTCCTTTCTTGCAGTGACTCTATATACTTCGTCCCCTCTATTCCATAACGTGACTCTACCAGAACATGTTGGACAATCACGGTGTGCATCCATCGGTTTTAAGAACCAAACACGATTTTTAAATCGGAATGTTTTATCTGTCAATGCGCCCACTGGACATACATCAATCACGTTCCCTATAAATTCATTGTCTAAACTCTTCTCTATATGTGTTGCAATTTCTGCGTGGTCTCCTCTGTCTAATATTCCGTGCACTCTTTTATTCGTTAATTGATCCGCAGTAAAGACGCAACGATAACATAAAATACAACGCGTCATATGCAATTGAATATTCTTTCCTAAATCATGCTTTTTAAACGTCCTTCTTTGAAATTCATAACGTGTTTCTGCCTTACCATGTTCAAAACTTAAATCTTGTAAATGACATTCTCCAGCCTGATCGCATATCGGACAATCCAATGGATGGTTTAATAATAAAAACTCCACCACACCCGCTCTAGCATCAATTACTTTTTCACTTGTGATGTTTTTTACTTCCATTCCGTCCATCACGGTGGTACGACATGAAGCAACCAATTTAGGCATTGGTCTTGGATCTTTTTCAGAACCTTTTGATACTTCTACCAAACAAGTTCTACACTTACCGCCGCTTCCTTGCAATTTGCTATAAAAACACATTGCAGGTGGAGCAACTTGACCACCAATTAATCGAGCAGCTTGCAACACTGTCGTTCCTGCTGGAACTTCAATGGTAATGTTGTCGATTGTTACTTTAAATAAATTTTGTTCGCTCATAGTTTATATTTCTATGTTATGCAGGTACATGGATTGGATCTGCATAGTGTTGTAAACCGAAATTGCTTGTTTGTGATAAAACAGGATTGTTGATATGCCACTCGAATTCATCACGGAAATGACGAATCGCCGCAGCAACAGGCCATGCAGCTGCATCACCTAATGGACAAATTGTATTCCCTTCTATCTTTCTTTGAATATCCCATAATAAATCAATGTCCGCCATCGTGCCTTGCCCATGTTCAATCTTGTGCAATATTTTTTCCATCCAACCAGTACCTTCTCTACATGGAGAACATTGACCACAACTTTCGTGACGGTAAAAACGTGCTAAGGTCAATGTGTTTTTTACAATACATTGATCCTCGTCTAACACAATAAAACCTCCAGAACCTAGCATAGAACCTGTAGCAAATCCACCATCACTTAAACTTTCGTAGTTCATGTAACGTGTTTCGCCTGCAGCAGTTTTTAATAATAAGTTAGCAGGTAAAATTGGCACAGAAGATCCTCCAGGAATACAAGCTTTCAATTGCTTTCCGCCTTTGATACCTCCGCAATATTCATCGCTATAAATAAATTCTTCTACCGAGATGGTCATGTCAATTTCATACACACCTGGCTTGTTAATATTACCACAAGCTGAAATTAATTTTGTTCCAGTGGATCTTCCAACACCAATCTTTGCATACTCCTCACCACCTATATTAATAATCGGTACAATCGCTGCCAATGTCTCTACATTGTTCACTACAGTTGGACGTTGCCATAAACCTTGGATTGCTGGGAACGGTGGTTTGATACGTGGGTTACCACGCTTACCCTCTAAAGATTCAATCAAAGCCGTTTCCTCACCACAGATATAAGCACCTGCACCACGTTGAACATGAATATTACATTCAAATCCTGTTCCTAAAATATTCTTTCCTAACCAACCATTTGCTTTTGCTTCGCTGATGGCTTCTTCTAGAATATCAGTGATCCATGCATACTCTCCTCTGATATAGATATAAGTGTCATGAGAGCCCAATGCAAAACTTGACACAATCAATCCTTCTAATAATAAATGTGGAATGAATTCCATCAAATAACGATCCTTAAAAGTTCCTGGCTCACTTTCGTCTGCATTGCAAACCAAGTGACGTGGCACGCCTTCTGGCTTTGCAATAAAACTCCATTTCATTCCTGTTGGAAAACCTGCGCCACCTCTTCCTCTTAGTCCACTTTTCTTTACTTCCTCAACAATAGATTCTGGATTCATTTCCTTCAAAGCTTTCTCGACACTGCGGTAACCACCCTCACGACGATAGACCTCGTAAGTACGGATTCCTGGTACATTTGCTTTATCTAGTAATAGTTTTACACCCATTTGAATATTTTTAAAGCGTTCAGTGATTTGTTATTTTGTTACAGTTGCTCTGTATTCAGCAATGATACTGTCTACCTTTTCTTTTGTTAAATGCTCTCTAAAAATTTTACCCACTTGCATCATTGGTGCATATCCACAAGCACCCAAACACTCGACTAATTTTAAAGTAAATACACCATCCTTGGTCGTCTCTCCCGGCTTAATATCTAATTGTTGTTGGATATAGGCAATGATATCATCAGATCCACTAATCATACAAGGCCCTGTTTGACAAACTTCAAAAATGAATTTTCCAACAGGTTTTAAATTAAACATGCTATAGAAGCTTGCTACTTCATATACTTCGATAGGTTCAATTTGTAACAAACTAGCCACGTAGTCCATTAGCTCAGTAGGCAACCATCCATCAAAACTATCTTGCGCTAAATGCAAAACAGGCAACAATGCACTTTTTTGTTTTCCTTCCGGATAACGTGCTACCAAGCGGTTCAGCTCGGCCATTTGAGTATCAGTAAAAGTATAGGTCATATCGAAAATTTCTTTTTTTGTTATGCGTCTAATTCTCCGGCAATCAAATTCAAACTACTCATCGTCACCACAGCATCACTTAACATACCACCTTTGATTAATTCAGTATATGCTTGATAGTAGATAAAACAAGGTCTTCTAAAATGTAATCTAAATGGTGTTCTTCCGCCATCGCTGATTAAATAAAAACCAAGCTCGCCATTACCACCTTCCACTGGGCTGTATATTTGACCTTTTGGTAAATCTATCTCGCCCATGATGATTTTAAAATGCCATATTAAAGCTTCCATTTTTGTATACACATCTTCTTTTTTAGGAAGATAGTATTCTGGGACATCTGCATGGTAGACTTCTGCTTCTGCTCCTTTAAAAGCTTGTACTTTTTCATAAGCTTGACGGATAATCGAGATACTCTCCCACATTTCTGCATTGCGCACTAAGAAACGGTCGTAGTTATCTCCGGTTGTTCCAACTGGCACTGTGAAATTAAAATCTTGGTAGCTACTGTATGGTTGGTGTACACGAACATCATAGTCCACACCTGCTGCTCTTAAATTTGGACCTGTAAAACCGTAGTTCATGGCACGCTCAGCACTGATGCCACCTGTGCCTTGAGTACGCTCCATAAAGATTCTGTTCCTTGTAAACAAGTTTTCGAATTCTTTAAGCACTTTTGGATATTCATTTAAGAATTTCTCCAACTTTGTAAATGCAGTATTGGTGAAATTTCTTTCAAAGCCACCTATACGTCCCATATTCGTTGTCAATCTAGATCCGCAGATTTCTTCATAGATTTCATAAATCAATTCTCTATACTGCATCACATATAAAAATCCAGTGTATGCGCCAGTATCCACACCCACAATAGAATTACAAATTAAGTGATCAGAAATACGTGCTAATTCCATAATGATCACACGTAAATAATCCACACGCTTTGGTGTTTCTATCTTCAAAAATTTCTCACAGGTAATATGCCATCCCATATTGTTGATAGGGCTGCTGCAATAATTCAAGCGATCGGTGATTGTTGTAATTTGATACAAGGGTCTTCTTTCTGCCAATTTCTCAAATGCACGATGGATATAACCCACTGTTTGTTCAGATGACACAACGCGCTCCCCATCTACTTCCATGATATTTTGGAAGACACCATGTGTGGCTGGATGTGTAGGCCCAATATTTAAAGTGGTCGTTGTTTTTTCAATTGAGCCCTCTGGTAATGTAATATGATTGTGTTCCATTGTATATTTAGTTATACCTTGATTTTAATAATTTTTATCCTCTACCAAACATTTCATCATCCTTATCTATTCTTGTTTGATCCTCTAATGGAAATTCTTTTCTTAATGGGAAATAATCCATTTCATCCACATTCAAAATACGTTTCAAATTGGGATGACCCACAAAGTTGATACCAAAAAAATCATAGGTCTCACGCTCCATCCAATTGGCAGATTCAAATAATTTAGTGGCCGTATACACATCTGTATTTTCCAATGAAGTACTTACAGAAAAACGAAGTCTGATATTTTCTTTTAAATTATGCAGATGATACACGACTACCAATTCTGCACCTTTTTGATCTGGATAATTCACCGCACAGATATCTGTTAAAAATGTAAATGCTAAACTTGGCTCATCATATAAAAATTGCAACACTTTCAAATTCATTTCTTTTGGAGATTCAAAAGAAAGCATACCATAACTAGTTGCAAATTGGGATACTTGGTCTCCAAATTTTTCAATTAATTTTTCTTGTACTATTTCGTTATTTAACGACATATTGTAATAATTAAGAGTTGGCTATTGAATGCCATAACTATTTAATAATGCTTTGTATTGTTCACTATTTCTACGACGAATACTTTCTTGTCCAACCAAATCTTGAATTTTCATAAAGCCATCTATAATTGCTTCTGGTCTTGGAGGACAACCTGGTACATATACGTCTACAGGAATCACTTGGTCAATCCCTTGTAATACGCTATAAGTATCAAAAATACCACCACTAGATGCGCAAGCACCTACTGCAATCACCCAACGTGGCTCAGCCATTTGGATATAGACTTGTCTTAATACTGGTGCCATTTTTTTTGCAATGGTACCCATCACCATCAACAAATCACATTGACGTGGAGAGAAGCCCACACGCTCTGAACCAAAACGAGATAAGTCATAATGCGATGCCATCGTCGCCATGAATTCAATTCCGCAACATGATGTTGCAAAAGGTAAGGGCCATAAAGAATTTTTACGAGCAAGTCCTACAACAGAACTTAATTGTGTTGCAAAAAATCCCTCACCTGGAACACCATCTGGTGCCTTTCCCATGCCAATTGCATCTGCGATTGCTGCTTCTTTTGGATGTATATTAAATCTTACTGGACGCATAATTTATGCATTATATTTTTTAAAATTAATCTTCCCATTTAAGTGCTCCTTTCTTGATGATGTAGACAAAGCCTACCAAGAAAAATCCTACGAATAAAACCACTTCGAAAAATCCAGCCCAGCCTAAACTTTTAAAATTAACTGCGTATGGATAAAAGAAAATAACTTCTACATCAAATAAGACAAATAAGATAGCCACTAAAAAATATTTGATGGCCATAGGTGATCTTGCATCTCCATGAGATTCAATACCACTCGCAAAATTTTCTAATTTGTCGGATGTTTTACGAGAGGGGCCCACTAAGCTAGAGACCAAAATCATGATGGCTACAAAGCCACCTGCAAATAGTATTTGCAATAGGATAGGTAAGTAATTAGCAGCACTATTCATTTATACGTCTTTTAGGTGCCGCAAAAATACGCAAAGGAACTTGTTTAAACTAAAAACTCCTCATTTAAGAGGAGTTTTTAGTAGCTTTTTTTTAAAAATTTAAATGGCTAAAAATTGTTACGCTGGATTAGTTATTATTTTGAGCAGGGGCATCAGCAGCAGGCTTCTGGTTGCCTTGCATTTTTTTGAGAATTTCCCAATTCTTCACCAAGCTTTCTTTGATTTTTACAGTTTGTGCCTCACCAGGCATTAATTCCAATACTTTATCACACATACCTATCGCTTTTTCTAGATCTTTCATCTCATTGTAATAACCCATCATTAGGTAATAAGTGTTGACTAAACCCTGCTTGTATTTAACAGGATCTTTCAACATAAACTCATTTTGTAAGGTAGCCGCTTGAAAAAGGATACCTAATTTATTTGCAGTATCGATCAATTGTGCACCTTTCACATAGAAAGAGTACCCGTTTTGACGGTCAGGGAATGCAGTGATGTATTGTTTAGATATTTCTGTTGTAAAAAGGCCATCTTTTGCATTGTAAGCAACACTTGATAATTTATAATAATACAACTCGTCTTTGATACCTCTAAGGTTAAAATAATTGGTATTCCATTTTAATGCATCTACATACATATTAGATTTTTCAAACATATCTGCTCCTAATTTGTAATATTTCATTCGATTTGCCTTAGCAGTATCCGCTGAAATGGCTTTTTCAAGGATGCTAGCTAAAACAACCTCATTGCCACTGAATTTAGACAACACTTTAACAGCAAGCTCATAATCTGTATTAAGCACCTTATCTGAAGGGCTTATATTGATAAATTGTTGGATATAAGCTTTAGCCTGAACTGAATCTCCTTTTCTATCATAGTTGTAAGCCAATAACACTGCAATTCGAGGTAAAGCTGTAATTCCAATAGAAGCTTCTAACTCTTTTACTTTAGCCAAAGAAGCGTCATATTGTCCTGCGCGAAACAAATAATCTGCATTGAAGATATCCAAGGCTGGATCCTTATCTGCATTTTGTAAGAATAAATCCAGATTCGTTTTTGCGGTTTCAGTATTTTTATCAGCATAATATTGATACAATGCAAAATAAGTGGATGGGAACTTTGGATCAGCAGCTAAAGACTTTTTAAAATACTCGTCAAAAGACTCTAAGTTGTTTTGTGATTGATACACTTTACCAATTCTATAATAAGGATAAGCATTTTGTGGATCTCTATTGCTTGCTTCTAAAAAAGCAGTGACTGCTTCTCCTCCATTTTCACCACCTAATTTAAGGAAGTTAATACCCAAATTCACATACATACTTGGTAACACAGGTGTGCCTTCATAAGCAGAAATGGTTTCTTTTAATTTGTTAATGGCATATTGATGATCCCCAACATTAGAAGGTATTTCAGAGTGGATATACCCAATAGCATTCACGATTTCTTGACTTGGTTTTCCTTTAAATTTACCCTTTGTGTTTAATGTACTTGTGATAGCTACTTCTAAAGTTTGCTTGATTGCATTGATGTCTGCCTTTTCGCCAGCTTCTAACAATTGAACATGCGCAGTTCCAACTAAGATCCATGCATTGTTGCCTAATTCGTTTGCAGCTTTTTGATACAATTCTTTTGTTGATTTAACTAAAGATGGATCAGGCGTACCTGCTCCATTTTGAGATAAAATGGCTTGGCCATACCAAAATATAGTTTCTGGATCTTTGGAATTTTTCTCATAAGCATCTTTAAAAAATGCTAATGCAGATTTGTTTTTTTCATAACGCAACAGTTTCAATCCCTCATTTAATGGAGATACAGGTACTTGAGCATTAACTCCAGTTAAAGCAAATACGACTGCCATCATTAATACAACCAATTTTTTCATCACAGGTGTTTTTGTATTTTATAAATTTGACTATTTCTACTCCCCTCATTAAGTAAATACTACGAAAAAAAGGGATACCAAAGCGAATCCTTTAAGGATCTACTTTGGGAAAGCTAAAAATATTAATTTTTTTGCAAGAAACAGATTTAAATTTTAGTTAATTCTACTAAAACTTGTTAGCTTATTTTGCTATTCTAACAAACTATTCCTTTTTTTAAAGCCCATTTTTGCTGGGACTAAAAAAGAACGCTTAAAAATTAACTGACCTCTTTCCAAACTTAGAAAATTTAAAAATCCAGTACCAAGGCCAGCCGTATTTTCTTTTAAGATATAATAAATAGGTAATGTAAGGGAATATTGTGCTCTGCTAATAGTAGCTGGTGAGGGTTTGGAAAAATAGCCTTTTTCAAGACATTGCGTACACTCTACCAAGCCTAATTTTACTTTTTTACGTAATTCAATTTGTGCTGGGTCATAGCCATCCCCAATCCAGTTCATCCCCACAAACCCAATGGCATCGGTATGTGTAGCAATATAGTCAATCACTTTCCTGCTTCCATTTGCAGCAACTACATTTTTACCTAGTGGCATGTCTTTTGCTAAACTATCTTTCAAAAAACGAATAATACCTGTCATATTATTCCCATCCATGACCACTTCTTTGTTGGACTTTCCAGTAAGTCTTTGTTGTAAATCCGACAAGCTAAAAACGGAATCCTTTGCCGATTTATGCACCAATACGGCCACTGCGTTGTAAGCAAGAATGGCGAAATTAGGATTATAATTGAGGCTTTTTTTATAGTCTACTTGTTCTTTTTGATTTAAGCCCCTGGTCACAAAAATCATCCTGGTACTATCATTGGCTAAATCTTTGAAACATTCAATTTCTGATTTATAATTAACCTCAATCTGGGCTTTAGGATTGCTCCCTAAAAATACTTTTAACTGCTCTTCCATAAAGGGTCTAAAACTTTCCTCAACAGAAATACGAATAAACCCTTCGTTTGGGGTATCCATTGTATTTTTAGGTTCGGTATTACAAGAAGCCAATAGGAACATACAAATCCATCCGATTACAAAGGGGCGCATAGTTAAAAAGTTATTACTTGATTGCATTAATAATCTTGTTTGACGGCTCTAAAGAGCCTAAATCCTCCATAAACCAGACATAAAGTGCCAAAAATAAGCCTGAAATCATTGTCAATATTCAACACCATATCCATTTTGAAATACTTGGCACCAAACAAAAGGCAACCAATTCCAAGAATCAGTGCAGACATAGAAAAGTCATAAATACGTCTAAAAAAACGATAAGACCTGTTAGATTTTTCTCTTTCTTCCATAAAGGGCAATTTTGAAAAGCAAATTAAACAAATAACATGGTAACGATTTAAAAAATTATCTTTACAAACAAATTTGAGTTCATGAGTAAACCTTCTTTACCACAAGGCACCAGAGATTTTAACGCAGCAACCGTTCAAAAAAGACAGTATATTTTTCAAACTATTCGGACGGTATTTGAATTATATGGATTTCAGCCACTGGAAACACCTGCCATGGAACAATTGGAAACACTCATGGGCAAATACGGAGAGGAAGGGGATAAATTGATATTTAAAATTTTAAACAACGGATTAGATCACCCACAAAAAGCGCAAGCCACAACCGAAGGATTTCAAAAAATATTAGATGGGAAATCGAGTACTCAAATCACAGAAAGAGCTTTAAGATATGATTTAACCATTCCTTTTGCAAGGTATGTAGCCATGAACCATGGGTCACTTAGCTTTCCTTTTAAACGTTACCAAATTCAGCCAGTTTGGAGGGCAGATCGTCCTCAAAAAGGAAGGTATAGAGAGTTCTATCAATGCGATGCGGATATTGTTGGTTCAGATAGTTTATTAAACGAAGTTGAATTATCTGCTATTTATTTAACCGTTTTTAAGCAGCTCCAATTGGAGGTTCAAGTAAAAATCAACAACCGTAAAATATTACTAGGTCTTGCACAAGTTTGTGGTGGAGAAGCTAAAATGATTGACTTAACCATTGCGATTGATAAATTAGATAAAATTGGTTGGGAAAAAGTGGCAGAAGAATTAGATCAAAAAGGATTTACTGCAGCGCAACAAAAAACCATTCAAGCCTATTTGGAAATCGAAGGAACCAACGAAGCAAAATTAATGCAGCTTGGTGTACTATTAAGTGGCAATGAAAATGCAACAAAAGGCATCGAAGAAATACAATACGTTTTAGACTACCATGCAGCAAGCGGATTAGCAAAAAATTTAGTGGCAGATTTTACTTTAGCAAGAGGTTTAAATTATTATACAGGATTAATTTTTGAAGTAAAAGCAATCGACGCAGAGATGGGAAGTATTGGTGGTGGTGGAAGGTATAACGACCTAACAAGTTTATTTGGTGTTCCAAATATACCTGGAGTGGGTATTAGCTTTGGTGTGGATCGTATCTATGATGTACTTGAGGAAAAAAATCTATTTCCAACCTCGGTAGCACAAAATACCAAAATATTATTTTTTAATTTAGGGGATGCCGAAGCAAAAGAAGCCTATCAATTAATGGCTAGTTTGAGAGCAAAAAAAATTGCTTGTGAAATCTACCCGGACAAGAGTAAATTCGACAAGCAATTTAAATATGCCGAAAAGAAAGGCATTCCAAATATCATCATCATCGGATCCGATGAATTGAGTAAAAAAGAATGCACCCTTAAAAACTTAATCACTGGTACACAACAAACAATTCCATTTGATGCTTTAGCAACGATGGAATTTTAATACCTACTAGTTGTTTTGTTTCGCCCAAAGTGTAGCGTAGAATTCATCTTCTTTTAATGCCACAGGACTTGCTTCTTTTTTGCCCACTAATTCTGTGCCTTGCACAAAAATGCTAATAGTCGCAACGGTCTTCCCGTCTGCTCTTTTGAAAACCACTAAGGCATCGTAAGGTGCTAAATAAAAACTATCTACCCCTTTTTTCTCTAATGGTGTAGAACCCATTGCTGAATTAATCACTAAACTAGAATCTTGGATAGTTAAAGACACTTCCGCTACCGGACTTCCTTCTGCAAAGACGTATTTTCCTAAATAATCATTCAATGGACTTGTTTGTGCATTTACGGACATAAAAGCACCCATTAAAATCAGGGTCAAAAAGCATAATTTTCTCATAATTGTTGATTTAAGTTTTGAGACGCCTAAAATAGGGCCTTTTATTGAGTTTTCAATAGAAATAGTTGAATGTTAACAGACTGATCAAGTATCTTTGCAGCATGGAGCAAACTAGACCAAATATCAGGGCAGTAGAGGTCGCTGAGATTGAACGATTTATAGCAAAAATGGAAGAAAAGCCATTCAGGGTAAAACAGATTGTAGAATGGTTATGGCAAAAACATGCACATAGCTTTGACGAAATGACCAATTTAAGCCTGGATTTACGTAAAAAATTAGTGGAGCACTTTACTTTACCGGCACTTTCGATTGATACCACTCAAATGAGTAGCGATGGTACATTTAAAACTAGGTTCAGAACTTTTGATGACCATATGATTGAGGGGGTCCTGATTCCAACTACTTTACGCAAGACCGCTTGTGTATCTTCTCAAATTGGATGTAGTTTGAGTTGCAAATTTTGTGCGACTGGCTATATGGAGCGAAGCAGGAACTTAAATTTTGATGAAATTTACGACCAAGTAGTGATGATCAAACAACAGGTTGAAAAAACCTATGATCAAAATTTATCCAATATTGTTTTCATGGGCATGGGCGAGCCATTATTGAATTATAAGAACGTAATGAAGGCCATTGAAAAAATTACTTCACCAGAAGGTTTAGGAATGAGCCCAAGACGTATCACCGTATCAACGGCTGGTGTAGCAAAACAAATCAAGCAATTAGGTGACGACCAAGTGAAATTTAAATTGGCCCTATCCCTTCACGCAGCGAATGATAAGAAACGCAATGAAATTATGCCAATCAATGAGAGCAATAATATTGAATCATTGATTGAAGCGCTTAATTATTTCTACAAAAAAACAGGCAATGAAATCACCTTTGAATACATCTTATTCAAGGATTTCAACGATAGCGAAAAAGATGCTATGGAATTGGTTAAAATTTACAGACAAGTACCTGCAGATTTAATCAACGTCATTGAATACAATGCCATTGATCGTTTCCCTTTTGATAAGCCTGATGAAGAAGGCTTTGAAACATTTGTCGAAATTTTACAAAAAAATAGAGTGAATGTTCGTGTAAGAAGAAGTCGTGGTAAAGATATTGATGCGGCTTGTGGACAGTTAGCCAATAAAGACAATTAATACCACCTCCTATGAAAGCAAAAAGATCCGATAACTTTGACAAGTTTGCCAATAAGAAAAAAGGAAGTGCAGTTAAAGAAGAATATAGACAAGAAAAAAAGCAGGCAAAAAAAGATTCAAGAGCTGCTGGTGAAGCTGCACGTCAGAGAAAGAAAGATATTGAAAGAGGTATTGCTGTTGAGCCTTTAGGGAATAATAAAAAAGCAGGTTTTGAAAAAAAAGGGGGCTATGATAAAAAAGAATTTGTAACAGGTCCTCCAAAATATTCCATTCCATTAAGAGCGAAATCTGCCCCATCAAAAGCAGCGTCAAAAGGACCATTCAAATCTGCTGATGTAGCACCAAAATATGGAGAGCTTCAACAATCTGGTAACCCAAGAGTTAATAAGCGCACACCTGCCTCTATGGATCGCGCTGACGCAAAACGCACAGCTAGTATTGGCAAAGTCACTGCTAATGAAGACATGCCTTATGAACAAATGCCGCTGAACAAATACATTGCACACGCAGGTACTTGTGGAAGGAGAGAAGCTGCAGAACTCGTTAAATCTGGTCATATCACAGTGAATGGAGATACGGTTTTAGAGCCTGGATATAAAGTTCAATATAAAGATGTGGTAAGATTAAAAGGGAAAGTATTGCAATTGCAAGTCACTCCTGTGTATATTTTATTGAACAAGCCAAAAGATTATATCTGTACTGCAAACGATCCAGAAGGCAGAAAGACAGTTTTGGATATCATCAAAAATGCAACCACACAAAGAATGTTTCCTGTTGGCCGTTTAGATAGGAACACAACGGGCGTTTTAATATTAACCAACGATGGTGATTTAGCACAAAAATTAACGCATCCTTCTTACGAGATTAAAAAAATCTACGAAGTCACTTTAGACAAACCTGTGACCAAGGCCGATATGGAGTCTATCGCAGCAGGTATTGATTTAGAAGATGGATTCATTGCAGCCGATGCAGTTAGTTATTTATCCAATACTTCAAAAAATGTAATTGGCATTGAAATTCATAGTGGAAGAAACAGAATTGTAAGAAGAATATTTGAACACCTTGGATACGATGTAAGACATTTAGATAGAGTCATGTTTGCTAATTTAACCAAGAAGAATGTTGATCGTGGTAAGTGGCGTTTCTTAGCAGAAAAAGAAGTACGCACATTGAAGTTTTTAAATAAGTCATTTACAAGAAAAGCAAGTAAGTAGGGATGTTAGATATTATATTTGAGGATCAAGACATGGTTGTCATCAACAAACCTGCTGGCGTATTAAGCATTCCAGATCGTTTTGGTAAAACACTTTCTATTAAGTCGCTATTACAAGATAAATACGGTACTATTTTTACAGTACACCGTTTGGATCAAGCTACAAGTGGCCTCATTGTTTTTGCAAAAAATGCAGAAGCACATAAGGAACTGAGTCATTTATTTGAAGGCAGAACAATTGAAAAAAAATACCTTGGCCTAGTTGTAGGACGTCCCGAACAAAGTGGAAGTATTGACGGAAGCATCATGGAACATCCAGTTAAAAAGGGACAGATGTATATTCATGTAAAAGGGAAAGTAGCATTAACCACCTATGAGGTTGTGACTTACTACAAACGTTACGCCTTGGTTTCATTTCAAATTCATACTGGGAGAACCCACCAAATTAGAGTTCACGCAAAACATATAGGACACCCTATTATTGCAGATGAAATTTACGGTGATGGTGAAAAATTACTACTCTCTAGTATCAAGAAAAAGAATTTCAAATTAAGTAAATCTGAAGAGGAAGAAAAGCCACTTCTTGCAAGACACGCTTTACATGCGCATTCTTTAAAACTTATTTTTAAAGAAAAAGCTTTTGCTTTTGAAGCGCCACTACCAAAAGATTTAGCTGCAACAATTAAGCAATTAGATAAATGGAATAGTTAATTGTTAAGTAGGATCCGTCTCGGTATATAAATCTAATAATCCGTCGGGTAATACAACATCCACCTGCTTTTTTGCATGGTTTACCCCTTTAAGACTCTCCTCATGTAATGGAATATAAGCTTCTTGACCTTGGTATAAAATGGTCACCATGAGTTGATGCGGTTGTTCAATCACTTCTTCTATCTTTCCTAATTCAATTCCTTTTTCAACCACCATATACCCTAATAATGAAAGCGGTGAGCTTTTGTCTACCAGTAATTGAAACTCGGCTTCTGGTAGCCATACTTTTTTTCCTATCAAAATACTGCAGGCTTCTCTTGTCGTTATGCCATCCACTTGTAAATGCGTTAAGCTTTCTGTTTTAGCAGATGCAGACTGAATGAAATAGGGAATAAAACTGGCCGTATTTTTTTCAACAAAAATGGCGTCTATACCTTTAAAATGAATGGGGGTACCTAACGCATGCTCTAATATTAGATGACCTGCGAGACCATGTGCAGCTACAATTTTTCCGATATGGATATATTCACTCATACACAAATTTAGTAAATGATTGGACGATAAAAAAAACCTCCCGATAAACGGGAGGTTAAATGCTATTGAATTTTAAGAAAGTTGCAGCTTAATTATTCTGCAGCTGGAGTTTCTTCAGCAGCTGCTTCTGCAGCTGGTGCTTCAACTTCAGCAGGTGCTTCTTCAGCAACTACTTCTGGAGCTGCTGCTTCAGCAACAACTTCAGCAGGTACTTCTTCAGCAACTGGTTCAGCTACTTTCTTAACGACAGGTACATACTCTTTTTTAGCAGCTTGTGCTTTTTTGTGTGCATCATTCTTAGAAGCGATTGATGTTTCATGCTCTGCATACCAAGATTCAAACTTAGTCATTGCTGTTGCATCATCAAATAAACCTAATTTAACACCACGTAATAAGTGTTTTAAATAAAGTACTCCTTTGAAAGATAAAATTCTGCGAACGGTGTCAGTAGGTTGAGCACCTTTGTTTAACCACTCTAAAGACTTTTGACGATCTAAATTGATTGTCGCAGGCACTGTTAAAGGATTGTAAGTACCAATTTTCTCGATGAATTTACCATCTCTTGGTGCGCGTCCGTCAGCCACTACTATAAAGTAGAAAGGCCTTTTTTTACTACCATGACGCTGTAGTCTCATTTTTACTGCCATTTTAAATAGAAATTTATAGGCGTTAACAAATAGGGTTAAGGG
>Ga0214921_10002853_pt1 | contig 27349 bp, 22 predicted proteins | sample LL1505_MetaG_FD_177992 | JGI IMG/M metagenome (GOLD analysis project Ga0214921, IMG submission 177992) | Freshwater microbial communities from Lake Lanier, Atlanta, Georgia, United States - LL-1505 | ecosystem: Environmental > Aquatic > Freshwater > Lake | place: USA: Georgia | collected... | reverse complement strand
AAGTAATTTCAAATTTTTCCTACGGAAAAATTGGCCTAATTGGGAAGTAATTTCAAATTTTTCCTACGGAAAAATTGGCCTAATTGGGAAGTAATTTCAAATTTTTCCTACGGAAAAATTGGCCTAATTGGGAAGTAATTTCAAATTTTTCCTACGGAAAAATTGGCCTAATTGGGAAGTAATTTGATTTGTTCTATAATGCTACTTATGAGAGCTGGTGGAACGGCATTTCCTATTTGATTGATTTGCTCAAGCATACTTCCTAAAATTTCAAATTCTTTATCAAATCCTTGAATTTGTTTTAATTCATTTGGCGTAAGATGTCTTAGATACATTTTACCTTCAGGCGTTTTCAGTGGAACAAACATTCTTGGCATTCTACCATAACTACATATAATTGTTTTAGTAGGTTTTCTAATATCTAATATTTCACTGTGAGTAGGTGAACTTCTTTTTCCAAAAGATAATTCATTATTTGCTAAACATTTCAAGAGATTTGTAGCATGCTTACCAGACACTTCTATATTATGAGATAATTCTTTAAAATATTCAATGTCATAATTATTATTTATTTCAATGGCATTCTCTAAGGTCTCTTCAATTATATCTTCAATACCAACTATAGGCTTCTTTTGTATGAGAAGAGGATTAAAATGATTTTCTTGTCCTAGACAACCAATAAAGATACATCTTTCCCTCTTCTGTGGAATACCTAGTTCTTCGCATTTTATCACAAAAGGTTCTAACATACAGTATCCTACACTAGTAAATTCATTGCGAATAATATCAACGACACTTATACCTTCAGGTGTTTTCATAGTCAAAATACCTTTTACATTTTCACCAATAATCCACTTTGGCTTCATAATGTTTGCGGCACGCACAAATTCATTAAAAAGATTATTTCTCTTATCACTTGCATCTTTCTTTCCAGCATGACTAAAACCTTGACAAGGAAAACCCGCGAATAAGATATTAATTTTATCTTTATATTCTAAAAAAACTGTATCATTTATCTTTGTAATATCTTTGCCGAGTAGAACACTATTTGGAAAATTATGTTTATGAGTTTCAATACACGTTTTATTTATTTCAACAAATCCAATAACATTCACATTAGCTTTTTCCATGCCTAAAGTATCACCCCCAGCACCTGAAAATAGACTTATTGCTTTTAGTTCACTCATATTATTACTAATAATGATTTTCTTTATATTGAAAAACTCTTCAAAACACTTTCTAACTTCACTAAGACAATCATTCTCTTTTTCTATAGGAAAACGAGTTGTTTTAAGATTTTTTCTTGGATAGCCTTCAAAGCCTAAAAAATTATCTGAAATTTGTTTAAGATCTTGTCCCATCTTTATCAAATTTTTAACAGCGCTATCATATTCATCCATTGCTTGAAGAAACTCCTTACCAGATAATAATTTTTTACCTTCTTCAGAATAGAAAAATAATCTTGTTTTATTAATTGCTGTATCTGAATAAACATAAAGATGATTATCTTTTAAAAAAGAATCATTCCACATTATTGTATTATTTTTACCACTTTTACATTCAATATTTAGTAAATTAATTATACCTGAACTACTAAATATTATAACAAAATCGGGTTGCTGTCGTGGTCCATTGATGTGATGCACATAAAAAACACCATCTGGAATTAAATTATCTACTAAAGAACGTTTTTTTTCTTTTATAGAATTCTTTATTTGTTCTATAAAACTATATCCATCTGTGATTGATTTATCTATTAAAGATTTTTTTCCTTTTTTTATTAAATTCTTTGATGTATTATCTATTGTATCTAATTTTTGAAATTTGGGATTTACTTTAATACTTTCCTCTTCAACTTGCTTTTTAGTATATATTTCTATAAATCCATTCTTTATTAAAATATCAGAAACCTTTTTTTCGTGAATACGACCTTGTTTTTGTGTATCGTCATTTTTTGTCTTAGGTAGAGTTATACTAAGAAAATCATTCATTAAAGCATTAATATCCATAATAAAAGTTATCCTTTATTAAATACAATGTAATTTCAATTTTTTAATACTATCTTTAATTCCTTGTATATAGTCGATCAACATTTTGAACCAAAATAATATTCATTCTGTTTTTCATTTGATACATTTTTTTGGTCTCGCGATGATTCGCCATAAATGTTAAAAGAAGGATAAATAATACCAATATTTGAAGTAAGTTTATATGCGTTATCACTTAATTGTTCTTCTCTCACATTTTCTGTAAGTTTCCTTGAAACTTCACCTACTTGAATGGTTGGAACAACTGTATTATTATCAAAAAAGTTTTGAGTATAATAGTCTATTATCTTAAAAGAGTTTTCTGTCTTTTTAATATTTATTTTATTTCGTATTAATAAATCTTCTATTGTCATTTTTGAATCCATTTTATAATCTATAAATTAAAATATTTAACTAAAATATTTTCTCGTATAACTTTATATATGAGTTCAAATAGATTAACATATGACAATGAAGAATTAAAACAGAAAGACAATGAAAGAGTTAATCCTCTAACTTATCAATTGTATGCTGGTAAATATGTCAAGTGCAATTGGTGTGGAAGTCAAAATCCAAATTTTAAATCTGAACTGAGTTTTGATGAACGTGTCTCTATTGAAAATGATGTTCTCAATATCGATAGAAAGACATCTAAGGCATCTGTAAACCAATACAAGCCCCCGTGTGCGGACGTGCCTAATTGCGAATTAAGCAACCACAATTTTGTATCTCCTCTTATTTGTGATAGAAATGTAGCTTGGACAAACCTAGTAAAACCGACAGGACCTGGTTTCAATGTAAATAATAATGATTTTTCTTGTTAATTTTTTTTCTTTCTAAATTATATATATGAGTTCAAACCGATTATCTTACGATGATTCTAGTTACAATTCTGAAGTAGAACAATCTACGGGACCTATGGGCTACTATATGAATGCTTATAGGTCTAGAAATTGTGCTTCTTGTTATCCTGAAGTATCACAAACATACCCAAGTAACAATTTCCTACTAACCGACTTTCAAGTAGATATTGAAAACACTCTAAGTACGCGTAATCAGTTAAATGATAAGAAACAGCTTAGCACACCAAATAAGGATAATTTCATTCAACAAGTTATTAAGTACCAAGACTCTTTCCAACTAAAAGATTGCCCTGCGGATGTCTACACACAAAATAGTTTGCTGACAGACCCTAAAATAAATTACAGAGGTTTATCTACTCAGCATCTCGTTTTCACACAACTCCCAATATCACCTACTAATGTAAATCCTATTTATGGTAATCCAGGATTTGTGAGTTCGCGTGACGTTGCTATGGAAGAATATAAAAAATTAATAAACCAAAATTAATTTCTAGGTTAATAATATGGAAATTTTGAATTACTATGCTAAAATATTACCAGATGATATATTTAAGGGAAAAAAAGTTAATCAAGAAAGTATTGAAAAAGTATTTGGCCACGTTGTAAATCAACACATCAATACCAACAAAATTTCAAATGATTCGTGGTTGAAACAATTTGAAAAACAAACGTATACCAGGTCTCAACCAATTGAACAACAATTTACGGAATATTCACCAATTGATATTTCTACTACATACAATGTAGTCGATACAAAAGAAATCAAGAATGATTTTTATAATAAATTTGGCAATAAAGAACTTGTCACTGACCAGTTTTTCCCAAACACAGGCGGCTATACTCAAATAGGAGACCAATACATTCCACTTTTTGCACAAGGTAAGAACCCAATAATCGAGAATTTTATTGGTATGGATAATCCCATTGATAGAATTCCTCGTAAAGTAGAAGTTGAAAATATGTTCAAACCAGAAGAGTTATTGCGACAAAACAATACCTATATTGATGTAGACACTGTAAAGGAAAGACTATCGACTTCAGACAGGACAAATGATAAACGAGTAACTGAACCACAACGTGTTCCTCCTGGATTTGGTCGTTCTTACGATGATAATACACAAAGAGGAATACACCCAACAGTGAGAGTGTTGCCCAAGAATGTTGATCAATTACGTTCTGCGAATAACCAGAAGAATACATATCTTAATGAAATTACTCTTGGTCAGATGGGTGCTCTTGGTGCTACTACAGTCGGAGAAACTATTAAAAAAACACCAGATACCTTTATTGTAGACAGACCAATTGAAAAAGGAAGGTCTCAAAATACTCTGCCAATGGTTAGTGGTGAATATAAAAAAGACCCTACCAGACGAGAAACAAACAATGGTTCTAAAATTGGTGGAGCTACTCTATCCAGCAATACTAATAGGCTCAAAATGATAAACACAGAACCTAAAACAAATGAATATCGCACACCCGATCCACTTGTTGTATCTAGACTAGTCAAAAACCAAATGATACAAAACAAAGAAGGACATTTAGCGCCATTCAAAAGTAGGAGTATTCACAATCAAAATCAGTTTTTAGGTGCTAGTGGAATTCCAGAAGCACCTGTAGTAAATTATTTTGAACTACCAAAAGTAACAGTCAAAGATACCACTGTTATCCGAGAACCAAATAAGGGTGTTGCTTCTGGAACTTACGAAGGAAGAGCATTCAATCCCAATGATAAACCAAAAGATACAGTTAAGCAAAGCTTGATTGAGAGAAACATTCAGTTAGGTACTTTGTTAACTTCCGTTACTGATGGGATGCGAGCTGTTAACTTTGATGACAAGCCTCGAGACACAACTAAAGAAAATTCAATCCATCGAAATCAGGAAACGGGAACCTTACCTACTTACAGTGGTATACGGTCTGTTAATTATAATGATAATGTTGAAATGGGACATCGTGAGAGTATGAATAATGTAAATAATCTTGGTATATCAATGAGAAAGGATGTAAGTAATGCCGTAGTGACAGATAACTTCTATGCCAAAGACACAAACCGTCAAAGCACAGAACTATTCACACAAGTCAATGGCCCTGGGCAGTCAACACAACACGCAATTATTGATAACTCTTATGTGCCACGTGAAACAGTGAAAGAGACACAAGTTATAAAAGATAATGAAAAAGGTAATTCTGTCAATAGTAGTGTCCCACACGGTTACTCCGTAGACCCAAAAGATAAACCCAAAGAAACACACCGTGTAACAATGGCTGAAGATGAATACAAAATTTCATATGGTAAAGGTTTATCACAAGAAAAGGGTTTTGGTTATAATACTAACAAACAAAATATTAAAGATACTATAAAAGAAACTACTCACGTAGAAGATTATGTGACCAACCCACAAAAAGGAGATGGAAAGGGATATATATCAAATCCCCACGAATTTAAAACTACACAAAGACAAATAGCAGTTGTTAATACGCATTTTAATGAAGGTGGTTCTCGTTCACAGAATTATAAACAAACAGTATATGAACCACAAAATATAAGCGTAATTAATGATAGAAATGATATCTTTGAGCGAGAAAACCAGAGAAACCCTACACAAGTAAATTTAGCACACATCCCACAAATTAATACTACTGGTTCTGTTTGGATGAGAAATAAAATTGTTGAGGATAATCGTGCTATCCTACCCACTGCTCTTCCAAATATGCCGTGTAAACCTACAGTAGATTATAATGCAGATAAAATAACAAGTCGAGATAATAGTTTTTATACTCGTTTTGACCAGGACACCAAATTTCTAAAAGATTCGCTTAAAAATATAGAACTAAGCCTTTACAATCAGATGGGCAAATCGTGATTTCATAACACTAAGCATAATATCATCCACCGAAGTTTTAATAATTTCATCCTTATTTCTGCTAATCATATCCTTAATATATTCGTAACTCTGTAAGATGTGGTTCTCATTTGTTGAACCAGTTATAACAATCGACCCACTTTCAAAAACAAATATTGATATCGGTTTTTTCTTGTCTGGTGTTTTAAATTTAATACTCACTGCTGCGTGTTTACACCTTTCGTAATAACATTCCACGTGCTGTGTGAGCAGTAATTTATACAGAGCTTCACGATTGATACTAAATTTCATATCAAAGTTGATGTTGATCAAATTAATTTTTACACTCTCCACAGTAATTGGTTCCTTAATGTATGAAACTTCTTCTATCTGTTTAGTATCTTCATTAAAGACTCCATTTTTTTCATTCAGTCGTGATAGTAGTAAATTAATTGCAAGATTTCCCTCTATAATTGTTTTACATCCAGCGATTTGAACAGCACCGTTTGTAAAAATCTTAAAGTTAATTAGTTTTCCAGGTCTTACTGCTATTTTCAGTGTAATACTATTGTGAAAATTATAACTCTTCTTCTTTTTCTTTTTTTCTTCAAATAATGAACGATAATTACCATTATACTCAATTGTGCAAATATCTTTTTCACTTAAAATAAGATATTTATTTATTTTTGCAATATCAACTATTGTTTTCATCTGAAATGTAAGAGATATTGTCGAAACATTGAGTGACTTTGGTAGTTGTTCTTGATTGAAATGAGTTTCTGTTATATATTGGATAGAATCCATTTAAATATATGAAATATATTCTTTAAATGAGTTTTTCAATTTTTCTGCCAAATAAATAACTTACAGTAAAAATTTTATCACTTGCTAGGTTATTTGCATTATTATGCAATATTAATTCACCTCTATAATTATCTATTGGATTTGAGCAATATAATACTAAACAATTTATATCATCCCAAAATTTGTCAATATTAACTACAATATAGTCTCCTGCATGTAAATGTATAATATAACTAACAAGTTCTTTAGGTGGGCAAAATATTTCGTGTGTTAATGAATAAAGACCTTGTTGGTCAAATACTCTCTCTAAGTATATATTATTATTGTTTTTAATAATTTTTCCATCAAGTAAATTAATTTCTAATTCTAAAACATTTTTAACAAAAACATATAATCGTGTCATATATGTATATTTAGCGACATAGTTATGAATATATTTATTTATTTTAACAAATTCATGTTTTTGATTTGGTGTATAACGATGAAGTGTTTCAATAATATTATTATTAATATATTCACATTTAGAAATTACAATCAAATCATCTTTTTCATATAATCTTACTAACTTCCAATTATTAGGAAGTGTAGTTTTAATCCCATTAATATCTATTATATGTGGATCACCACCGAGCCAACCAGAGGGTGGATTATTATCTAATAAAGCAAATGAAGATAGTGATGGTATTGATAAAGTCCAATTATTTCCACTACGATAAGTAGCAGTTATAGGATAACCACTTGGTTGAGGACTCATAAGAGAATATCCTGATGGGACACTACTATCTTGTTGAATTTTATATAGTTTTAATGTTTTATTGTAATTATTAACGTGTGGTATTGTTAAAGTCAAAGTTATTGGGTATGTTGTAAAATCTGTTAAATTAGAATTATAAATATCATAAGCTGTAGTTGTAAATTGTGTAATTAATCCTGAAAATCCTGTTTCATACCCATAAGAACCGGCACCTTTATTTGTGTATTTAATATTAGGTATTACTGTATTTATATTTCCTAAATATGGCATTAATGTTGAACAATTTACAACTACATTTGAAGTTAGATATGTGCTACTTCCTGTAGTTGATTTATTAAAATTTACTGACAATGATTTAATTACAGAGCTTGCAGAATAATAATAATCATTACCACTTTGACTAGCTGTTATTGTTGCATTACCTGAAGAAACTAATAATAATGTTGTGTTGTTTATAACTTTAGCAATATTTGTATCTGATGATGTTATTGTTATAGTAAGACTACTATTTGCAGAACCTGATAATGATATTGCAGATACATTTGATTGTGAGATAGAAGGTGTGCTGTTTGATAATGAAAATGTTATGCCTTGCGTAGCTTTTGTTATTTGAACATTTTGTGAAACATTTGCTGCAAGATTATAATTATTATTTCCATTTTGATAACAAGTAATTGTAGTATTTCCGGGATAAAGTGGAACAATAGTTGAATTGATTACATTTGCTACTGTTGTATTTGAACTTGTATATTTTACACCTAAACCATTAGCATTTGTTGAACCACTCAATGATATATTTGAATTCCAAGGATAAGAATTTAAGAGTGATGGAAATGTAATAGTTTGATTACTTTTATTAATTGTTAGAGTTTGAGATACATTACCACCTGCATTAAAATAAACGTTTCCTGCTTGTGCACAAGTAATTGTTGTAGTTCCTGTATTTAATATATAAAAAGTAGAATTAGTAATTGTTCCTACTGTTGTATTTGAACTAGTAAAATATACATTTAAACCAGAAATATTTGAATTTCCAGTTAGACTTTGTGTTCCATTATAAGAATATGTGGTTGTGCTAGGATTGAGTAAGAATGACAATAATTGATTTGCTTTATTAACAGTTAGTGCTTGGATGACATTTGTTGCAGAACTAAAATATACGTTTCCGGATTGACTTGCTGTTACATTAGTTGAACCTACACCAACTACATTAAGTGTTGAACCACTTACAGTTGCAACACTTGTATTTGATGATACATAAGATACTCCAAGCCCAACATTTGAAGTTCCATTTAATGCTATTGTTCTTCCTGCTGCATAAACAATAGGAGATGATAATGTAAAAGATAATTGTTGAGTTGCTTTATTAACAGTAAGTGATTGTATAACACTTGTAGCAGAATTATAATTATTATTTCCACTTTGACTTGCAGTTATATTAGCTGAACCTATACCAATTACATTGAGAGTTGAACCACTGACTGTTGCAACACTAGTATTTGATGATACATAAGACACAGAAAGACCAACATTAGAAGTTCCATTAAGTGCTATTGTCTGACCTGCAGAATAAATAATAGGTGATGATAGAGTAAAAGATATTACTTGACTAGCCTTATTGACAGTAAGTGGTTGGATAATATTTGAAGCTGAATAATAATTATTATTTCCTAACTGAGTTGCAGTTATATTTGCAGAACCTACACTAAAAATAGTAAGAGTTGAACCAGTTACTGTTGCAACACTAGTATTTGATGATATGTATGAAACTGCGAGACCAACATTAGAACTTCCTGTGAGTGATATTGTTTTACCTGGACCATAAATAACAGGTGATGATAGAGTAAAAGATAATCTTTGATTACCTTTAGTTATACTAAATGGTTGGACTACACTAGAAGCAGAGTCATAGTATACATTTCCACTTTGACTAGCAGTTATATTAGTTGTTCCTACACCGTCTAACATAAGAGTAGAACCAATTATACTTGCAACACTTGTATTTGATGATACATAAGACACTAAAAGACCAACATTAGAAGTTTGGGTAAGTGATACTGTTTTCCCTCCTTCGTAAATAACAGGTGAGGTTAGTGCAAATGAGATTTCTTGACTTGCTTTATTTATAGTTAGTGGTTGAACTACACTAGAAGCAGAGTTATAATAAATGTTTCCACTCTGACTTGCAGTGATATTAGTAAAACCTGGTCTAATAACATTAACATTTGCGCCACTAATAGTAGCAACGTTAGTATTTGATGATACATAAGAAACTCCAAGACCAACATTAGAAGTTCCTGTAAGTGATATTTTTTTTCCTGCAGCATAAATAACAGGCGAAGTTAGTGCAAATGAGATTTCTTGATTTGCCCGGCTGACTGTAAGAGTTTCGACATCTTGTGCAGAGCTGTAATTATTGTTTCCGGACTGGCTTGCGGTAATATCAGTTGAACCTACACTAACTATGACAGCATTTGCACCATCAATGGTTGCTACATCAGTATTTGATGATACATAAGAAACTCCAAGACCAACATTAGAGGAAGCATTCAAAGGAATAACACCTCCAGGTGAATAGACAACAGGTGATACACTAAAACTGATTGACTGTTGTGCTTTATTAATAGTAAGAGTTTCGACATCTTGTGCAGAGCTGTAATTATTGTTTCCGGACTGGCTTGCGGTAATATCAGTTGAACCTACACTAACTATGACAGCATTTGCACCATCAATAGTTGCTACACTTGTATTTGATGATACATAAGAAACTCCAAGACCAACATTAGAGGAAGCATTCAAAGGAATAACACCTCCAGGTGAATAAATAACAGGTGATACACTAAAACTGATTAACTGTTGTGCTTTACTAATAGTAAGAGTTTCGACATCTTGTGCTGAATTGTAATTATTATCTCCAGACTGGCTTGCAGTAATATCAGTTGAACCTACACTAACTATGACAGCATTTGCACCATCAATGGTTGCTACATCAGTATTTGATGATACATAAGATACATCAAGACCAACATTAGAAGAAGCATTCAAAGGAATAACCCCACCAGGTGAATAAATAACAGGTGATACACTAAAACTGATTAACTGTTGTGCTTTATTAATAGTAAGAGTTTCGACATCTTGTGCTGAATTGTAATTATTATCTCCAGACTGGCTTGCAGTAATATCAGTTGAACCTACACTAACTATGACAGCATTTGCACCATCAATAGTTGCTACACTTGTATTTGATGATACATAAGAAACTCCAAGACCAACATTAGAGGAAGCATTCAAAGGAATAACCCCACCAGGTGAATAAACAACAGGTGATACACTAAAACTGATTGACTGTTGTGCTTTATTAATAGTAAGAGTTTGACTTGATGAACCTGAATAATATAAACTATTTTCATCTTGACTTGCAGTAATATTACTTGAACCTGCACTAATAACAACTGCATTTGCACCATCAATAGTTGCAATACTTGTATTTGATGATGTATATAATATTGTAGCATTTGAATTTGATGTTGCATTTAATGATACTATTCTACCTGGACTAAATATAATTGGTGAAGTAAAACTTAAATTTAAATTATTTGAATATTTATTTGAATTATAAACTGGTTCAGAATCTAAATTTGTAATAATAAAAGTATAAACAGTGTCTGTTAAATTAGTTTCTTCAGAATTAAAAAATGTTCCAATATATGTATTAGTTCCATCAAAATAAAAATTTGCATGATTTGTTCCGGAATATGTAGTTTGAAAATAAGAGTTATTTGTTGTATCAATATTAGTACCACCTCCTGAAAAGTTTTCTGTTGATATATAAAATATACTATCTTCACCATATGCACCATCATTTACATATACATCTACATAACTACCATTAACTATTTGTGAATAGTCATAAAAGTGTGTAATAGTACTATATGCTACTGTAAAATAACCTGAAAAAACAGTATTTCCTTCCAATTGAACGAGTATTGAATAAAACTGTGATTTAACAACATTGAGTGATATAATTATTGAATTACTATCTTGTGTAGCAGTAAGAAGAGAATAACCTAATCCTAAAACAGTAGCATTATTATTATCAATAGTTATAATATTAGAATTAGATGATGTATATGATATTATAGAATTTAAACTTGATACTGCAATATTAGATAATACTAAATTAGGACTATAAATAATAGGTGTAGTCAGATTAAAATAAAAATAATTAGAACTATTACTTGGTTCTATATCAAGTGGATTAACTATAAAATTACAATAAACTTTTTGTCCATTTATTTCAATAGATTGTGGAAACGTTTGAATTCCATTATTATTATTAGCTTCAAATCTTAAACTAGCTGTCGATGATGATGGATAAGTATTTTGAATTTGTTGTATATTATGAACATCAACAGTTATACCAAGAGGAAAATTTAAAAGCATAATAAATCGTCCTTGTGCTACTAATAAGTCTTGATAACCATTACTATTTTGAATACTATAATCATAAAAGTGTGTTACCACGCCTTCAGTAGAATTATCATTCTGATTTATTTTATACTTTTCAACAGTTAAATAACCATTAATTAAATCACTACCACCATTACTAGGTTGTAATTGAAAAGAATAATATTTATAAAATCTTGTAATGATAAAAGTATGAGTAGTTGTTGTAGAATTATCTCCACTAGGATATGAATAAGTATCTATTACATTACCAGAATTATAATAAAATTTTGCCTGATTTGTAGATAAAAAAGTTGTTTGAAAATAAGAGTTATTTGAAGTATTAATATTAACACCATCTGATGAAAATTGGATAGAACTAACATCAAATATGCTGTTTCCACCTGCATATACATCAACATAACTATTACCACTTGGTTGTGAAAAATCATAAAAATGTGTTATGACTCCTTCATTTCCCGTAATATTTTCAACAGTAAAATAACCACTAAAGAGATTTGACCCACCACCATTTGGTTGAACTATTATTGAATAGTAATTAACCATATAATATATAAATGTTTATTTAAAATCTACATTTGTTATCCATTAAAAGATAAATCCAAATTTATGTTTTGATTAATATTATTGTTCTTAATTTTCCTAACAATATAATCAAATTTCTTCATACAGTAAATACAACAACATCTACCTTTATTTGAACAAATAAAACGTAAATAACTATTACTGTCTAAGGGTCCTACAAAATTTATATATAATAAACGATGTAATGAAGTTTTCTTTTTATTAAAAAAAAATAATATTGATGGTCTTTTAGACGGATTTGTTATATATCCTTTCCACAGACAACAATCATTTTCAGAAAATATACTAGTGTCAATAAAGTTTGATATTCTACAAATATCAGAATATGTTAATTTATTTGATAATACTATAGTTGGTAGCTGTTTTTCAATCATTTCATTAATTAAAGATTCTTGTGATATCATTAAATAATATATATTTTTTAATTCGAAAATAATAGTATATTATGAATTCTTTTATTGAAAAAACGCGAATATCAGGTGATTTAGTATATAATTTTATAGAACAAAGAATTAATTTAGGTGAGAATTATGAATTAGCAAGATTTGTTATATCAAATAAAATTGAACACTTAAAATTCTCTAAAGAGTATTTTATTTTTACAGAAAAGACATTTATTGATAATTTTACCACTATTATGGAAATTGATAATTTTATTATTTATAAAAGAATTGAACCACACATAATAAGTTTTGATATATTTGATACACTAATAGCACGAAAGTGTATATTTCCTGAAAATATATTTAATATTATAGCTGAAAAAAGTAAAATTCCAAATTTTAAAGAATTACGAATAAAAGCAGAATCTTTAAGTGATGGAACTTTTGATAATATCTATAATAAATTTAAAAATTTGTCAAATTTGTCTGATGAAGAAATTTTAAAATTAAAAGACATAGAAATTGAAACAGAACTAGAAAATATATTTCCAATCGTAGAGAATCGTTTGAAACTTAGACCTCAAGATATTTTAGTATCTGATATGTATTTATCAAGAGACACAATCATCAAACTATTACAAAAATGTGGTTATAGTGGTGATAATAAACTATATCTTTCTTCTAATGGAAAAAAGAAAGGCATAATTTGGAACCAAATTAAAGAAAATTTTAGTTATCATATCGGCGACAATTATAATTCTGATGTTATAAGTGCATTTTTGTGGGGAAATAAAAAAGGGATCCTTTACAGTAATTCCGGTTTAACAGAAATGGAAAAGTTTTTGATAAGTGCTAATAATGAAGCTATCGCTAAATTGATTAGACAAACACGACTTTTAAATATGTATGATACAGAACCATTTAAAAGTCTTTATAATGAACAAGTTAATAAGAATTTACCAATATTAATATTATACAGTATTTTTATTAATAGAGTATGCATTGAAAATAATTATGATACAATTTTATTTTCAACACGAGATTGTTGTTTATTAAAACAAGTATTTGAACAATTATTTCCAAATTATAAGATAATAAAATTTCATTCCTCTCGGCTGATATATAAAAACCCATCTAAAGATTATGTTGAATATGTAAAATCAGTCTATCATAATAAATCAATAATTATTGACCTACAAGGTTCAGGAAACTCTGTTCAAGCATTTTTTGACAATAATATGAATATTAAGCTAAATATTATTTATTTGATTCTTTTTATTAAACAAGATAATTTTAATTATGTTATAAATGATATGAGAGGTGATAATATAGAAAATATAAATTATGATATTGAAGGAACATTATTAGACTTTACTAATAACTCACCTATAAGAGATAATCTAGAATATAGTGTAGAATTTATCAAACCTTCACATGAAGCTATTAAAATAGCTTGTGAAAATATTAAATCCTACAATATTCATCTAAATCAGAATAAAGATGAAATAATAAAAATTTTAGATATTTTATTATTTAAGCTAAAAGATAATTTATTATTAAATAATTATGTCATACACAAACAATATCATAATTAAGCTGAGTCTTGTAAAATAAGTGATATTGTTTTAGAGAAAGAATCGGTAATACCACTTGAAACATCTAGACTGTTATTTGTTCCACTCACAGTTACATTACTATTAAAGAATAGTTTGACTTGGAAACGAAGATTTGCAAAATTAAAGTTAACTGGTGTATCAACGTCATTATTATTAAGATTAACATTTTGATAGTGGTTATAGTTGACATATTGATTAAATATGGTATTTACATCGTGATCAAAAATATCATAGATTTGATTAGATAAAATATCCTTGAGAGGATAATTGGTATAACTAGTTCCTGTTGAAGTAGTTCCTGAACCTGGAAGAGTAAGTTCAGTATAATCATTATCATCACTAATAGCAGCGCGAGCACGAGCGTGTCCAAAAATAGAAAGTGCAGCTAGTTCTAATAGACGGAAACCAAAAGTTTGATTGGTATCATCTGTTCCAAGCGTGCTTGCACTTGAACCTTGACCTTGATGAAGGTTAAATGAATGATGATTTGTTAGTCTTTCAATTACATAATTTTTATTAACTTTAAGATAAACATCAACAAGATCATTATTTGATGAGTTTTGTTGATAGTTTGCAGCTTGGAAAAAATCAGTCCAACTACCAATATTCATATTAACTTCGTAGTCAGTATTCCATTTTGCGTTTGTTGATTCATAGATGTTTGAATTGGTGTCAATTCCAGCAATTGATGTTAACACGAGAGTCCCATATCCCATTATATAATATCTATATATATTTTTTAATTTTTAATGGATGTCAAATTATTAATAAATGACTTCCAATCTTTACAACTCTTTTCTTCAAGAAAGAGGCAATTTGATTTACTTTTTATTTTATTAGATATCTCTTGATTGAATATTTTATTAGTTCCTAATTTTACAGCTAATTTGATGTAATCATTTTTATTATAAACTATACAATCATTTATTTCCATTTTTTTATAAAATCCTAATGTGAATCTTCCATTAATTAATTTGCCAGGTTGTGTTACAATTGGTTTTCCAAGTGAGAAAGCTTCAAAACTTGTATTACAACTCCCAAATGGATATGTATCTAATAAAACATCACAAATATTAATAAGTCCCATAAATTCTTGATGTGATAGACCTGGAACAAAGCATATTCTCGAAACTATATCTTTACCATTTTTTTCTATTCTTTTAATTAACTTTGACTTGTGTTTGAAACTATCTAGTAGAACTAAAACACCATTTTTATCTTTTTCCAAAATCTCAATTAAATAGGTTTCAAATAATGGTTTGAATTTAAATAATGATTGAGGACATAAATATATATTTACTTCTTTTGAGAATCCAAAATCATATCTAGAATGAAACCTGTAAGGTTTGACATAACTTAGTGGATTTTTATAACAGGTTGACAGGCTTTCAAGTTTTATTAATTTTTCTGAATAAAAGTCTTGAGCATTTGGTAATTCAAAATATTCTGAACTTATATAATAATCAATTGTATTTATACCTGATGTATCACTATGACCCCAAGTATTAATCTGAACCGGTGCTAATCTCAAATGAGCTAGAAAATAAAACATTGGATTCATACCAATTTCTGGATAAACAATTATATCAAAATTTTCCTTTATTAGTAAATCTCTCATTTGCGACAATTTTTCAGGTAAAATAAAATGTTTAGCTTTTCCAAATGTATATTTGACTGTGTTATCTAATTCGTGTTGTGTGTATATATAAACATCATAGTGAAAACTCAAAAAATTAATAACCATGTGTCTATCTTTATAAACAGAATGAATTCTATTTAAAAAATCTGAAATAAATGCAATTTTCTTAACTTGTGTAAGTTCTCTATTTACAGAATAATTCAAATCTGGACAAATTTTTCTAAAAATTAAAGACTTTTGTACAAATATATCTTTTGATGATTCACCATCATAAGATAATCCAAAATTTCCTACATCAAATCGGATTATATCATCAAGAAGTATATTAAGATTGATATTATCTAAAATAACTTTTAGAGACTTTAATATCTCTTGTCTGCGCTTCAAAATGACATGTTGTTCCGGTTCATATTGATTATATGATGTGCATATATGAAAAATTAATTCATCACTATTAAAGCTTTTCATTTTATCATATTCACTTTTGTTTTTGAGTGATTTTAAAACTGTTATATGATTGTCTGTCATATTATATAAATCTACTAATAATTCAGGATTATCACAAGAATACTTTCGAACAACAATTTCTTTCATAATTTTAATAATAATACTATATATTTTTTCATTTCCTTCCCTTTTTATTGAAGACAAAGAACTTATAATATCTTTTATTTCTTCAACAGAAGGACTTAAATTTAAGTATTTTAAAATAGTTAATAATTTCTTATCATCTGGTATTTTTATAGATGATACAATTTTCTTATAGATGATTTTGAGAACATTTTGGTTTATATCCTTTTCCATAGATAAACAAACAACTAAAATATCTAAAAGAAAACTTTCATTATGAGATTTTAATATTGTAAATGCTTTAACAAGTTCTACTTCTAACATTTTAGAATTTTTTGCCACTATTAAAAAAGAAATTTTTATCATTAAAAACTGAACATATTGTTTAATATTATAAATTTTATCTAATTGTTTTTCAACAAGTTGAAGACCCTTATTTATAGATCGAGATTTTAATAATCTTTCAAGTTTATCCAAAGTTTTTTCTTGGAATAAAGTATTTTTTTCTAGTAGTTTAGACATAGTAGTATATAAATTTTCATTTTTTGGTAAGAGTTCATTATCCATAAAAGCTGCATAATTTAATTTATCTACAACATCTTCAAAATTAATGCAAATAAATTCTAAACTTTTTATAAAATTACTGTTAGATATTGTATTATTTAGCCTATCTAATTTTGGAACAAAAGATAGATTTTTAAAAATAATTACATATTCATAATTACTGATGTATTTGAAAATATATGAAATTTTATTTTTTGTATATACAAGGGCAAAATCGTAATCAAATATTATATTTGAAATGATGATAAATCGATAATGATAATAGTATTTATTCTTTTTATTAAATGCATAAATAAAATTTAAGTCATCTAATGAATTAATTTCAACAATAATGACAAATGGTATATGATTCTTAAAAAAAGCTGTTTCAAACTCACATAGTTTTGAATATTCTATTTCATTAATATGAGCATATAAATTCCTATAATTTTTAGTATATGTTATATATAACTTTTCTATTTCTCCATCAGGAATATAATTATTTAATTCATAAGAAGAATCAGTTTTATCTATAGAAAATAAAGGTAAATATGGATGATCAGTATCATAAAATTTATTTCTATCATTACAATACAAATCTAATCCCTCTCTATTAAAATATATAGCATTTATCTCATTAGAAAAAAAAAAATCTTTGGACAGGATTACTGTTTTACTTTCAAAATTTCTATACAAGTCATAATAATTTTTATGAAAACTCACAATATCCGTTATAAAAATTGCATCCTTTAAGTTTTTACATTTGAAATATTCTATTGCATTTGTTAGTTTTCTAAAGAAAAAATAATTTTCTATTCCTTTTTTTCTTAACTTTAATAAAATACTTTTTCTATTCTTGTCATAAATTATTAAATATATCATTAATAGTATTCAGATGTTTTAATTGCAGAAAAATTTTCTAAATTTTGTTTAACTTTATAATTATATATTTGTTTTATTTCAAGAGTTAAACTAAAATCTTGATAGTTCATATTTATTTCATTGTCATATAAATCATATAATTCAATATTAATTTTATTTATATTCGTTGGTTGTAAAAAGTTATATTTTTTTGTAATAAAATTGCTATTATTATCAAATACAACTGTATACTTATTAGTTGCTAATATAATTTTTGCAAAATACTTACAACCACTTCTTAAATTACAAATAGTTTCATAGTCATTTATCCTTACAAAAATGTAATTATCACCTATAATATCTATAATTGCTTCACTTATATATTCATATGATGAAGTATAGTGGTTTTTTCTAAAACCTAAATGGTAACCTAATGATTGATAAGCAGAATCATTTAAAAATGTTAGACTAAATGGTTTATTATTAAGTTCTTTTATAGTTGTTTTCCCGTTTATTGATGAATAACTTATTTCAATATCTATATCTCTTGAATCTTTTATAGTGGCTAACTTACTATTCAAAAATTCAAATAAATCTAAAACACTATAATTTCCTTCCTGAATACTTACTTTAATATCTTCAATAACTATAAAGTTATTTTTTTTAGTAGATGTAAATGTATAAAAAACATTAGGTAATTCTATAGAAGTTAATGATATAGATGTTACATTTTTGTATGGGTTTTCTAAATTAAATATATACTTATTAGAATTTTTAATATTCGTAAATCTACTATCTAAGTTTATAATTTGATTTTCAATACTCATAAAATAATATTATATTAAATATATTTATGAAAAGTTATTTTGGTTCTGTTAGTATTAGTAAATCATTTTTTGATTCATCAATGGATAAAACTGTAGTATCCATAAAAAATGATATATATAATATACAACAACAACTTATTAATATGGATAGTGAAATAACTACTATAAAAAACTATGTTGGTATGTTTATTCAAAAAACAAATTTATTTATTTATACAAATGTTAAAACTGGTGTAAAATTGCATTATGTCAAATATATAATGAAATATGGTGTTCCTGATGATGGTATTTTTGACCTTGATAAGTTAAATGAATTTACTGATGAATAATTTGTAAGTAATTATTATGAAAAGTCTTGGATTAGAAATAATAGCGACACACGAAAAAAATGTTAAAATTGGTGGTACTATTAAAGAGACGAAAATTGTTCATAATGTAAAGAAAAAGTTATAGACTTAATTATGAAAATTTTATCATGGGATATTGGTATAGTAAATAGTGCTTATTGTTTATTTGAAGTAGAAGACAAGCAATTTAAAGTCTTGAAGTGGGGACTTATCAATTTGGTTGACGATAGTATCTGCTCTCAATGTAAGAAAAAAGGAGTTCACACGAAAGATAACGTAACCTACTGTCAAACGCACAAACCGACAGGAGGAAAGAAAATACCAACCGCCACTAAAATTGATATAGAAGAGCTGTGTTATAAACTCATTCTAGAGCTTGACAAACTAGAACTTTTAGATTGTGATGAAGTTATAATTGAAAACCAACCGTGTATGAAAAATCCTAAGATGAAGAGTATATCCAGTTGTGTGTTCAATTATTACTTGATACGGGGTAAGGTAGACAAGCAAAGGGTCAAGAGTGTCTCTTTTATATCTGCTACCAATAAATTAAAAGTCCCAGTTGAAATAGAACTCAAGCAATCAGAGTGTTCATCCAAGTATCAATACAGAAAAAAGGCTTCTAAAATGATTTGTGAAAAGATGATTAAAGATAATAAAGATTATCTTGAAATGTATAATTCGCATAAAAAGAAGGATGATTTAGCAGACTGTTTTTTACAAGGTGTTTATTACATAAATAAAACGGTTAAAAATTGTCAGTTTTCTTAATTAAACCCAGACTTTGTTCAAGTGATATATGTTTATTTTTAATGGGATTAGAACGCTTTAGTTTTAATTCAGCTTTGGCTCGCGCAACTTCTGTCTTACTTAATGGGACATATAGATTAGTTTTATTCTCAATATACAACTGTTCTCTATTGTCTTCATCTACAATATATAAAATAGATTTCAAAGGCGGTAAGTATACGCGTCTCTCTAATCCTAATTTGATTGAGTCAAGTCTAAATTCTTCTATTGTCAAATGGCCACCAAAAATATTGAGCAGTTCTTTCGGTGGAGCTGGAATAATTCTGGTATCTCTATTAGTTACCATCTTGTGCATCAAGTTTATTAGGTTAGTTCTTTGATAACTTTGAATATCTTTGAGGTTAAAATTATATGATAAGCAACAGTTAAAAGAACAGAAATTCCCAGAAACGTAAAAAGAGCCGTCACAGTATTTATGTGGCAAATATACTGGGAGGTTACTAAACTCGTGACAGCACCACCAGCACAAATAATTATTATTTGTAATACCATCTAGTTTTACGTAAGGAAGCTCCTTTAAAGTAGAATTATACATACTTACTGGCTTTTCAATCCTGTTGTTATTCAAGATATAAATTTGTTCTCTCAGCTTTTCAATTTCTTTTTTTAAGTTCTTATTTTCTTCAGCAATACTGTTCTGGATGTCTTCTTGAATAATCGTTTCACACATAAAATCTTTTTCAAATGGGATATTTACAATTAAACATTCTTGATGTTCTTTTATTTCCGAAACTTGTAAGTCAATTATGTTCTTATCAACATCTTTTTTTAAGCTTAGAGGTTTTCTACCGCGCTTTTTTTTAATCTCCTCCATTTAAAAGTTTATATGGATATTTCTTTATATTTTGTTTGCCAATACTAAACCTAGTACTCCAAGACTAATTAGACAGTTTAGAATTAACTGTGGCACTAGAATATTATGATAAGATTTTTTTACAGTGTCATTAGAGCTATCTTTCATTTTCATTGTTACTAACCAGGAGAGAATAGAGAAGTATATAACAAAAAAAATGAAATAAAATGCAAGAAAAAGATTTACAACATTTCTAAATCTATTATCTTCGCCTAGGTGATTACGAGTAATACCAACTACAAGAAAAATAATTGCCATTATTGCGAATGCCATAACTGACCCATAAGCATTCTTATTATTAAGGTTAGATTCTTTGTATAATGCATCAAAAGATGCTACTAAAGACACATTACTAAAAAAGTATAATAGAAACATAACTACAGTTGGACTCTTACTAGGAATATTGCCACCACCAATCATATCACTCAAGTCATCTGTTTGACCCGCAAATTGATTAAATTTTTCTAGATACTTATTTACAGACATATATATAATATATATAGATTTTTTTTTATAATATTATTAATGGGTTTAGGAATACTAGATTTGATACAACAGACCGAATACGATTATATATTAAACTTTAATCCAGAAATTACTTTCTTTAAAGTGATTTATTATAGGTATACAAATTTTAGTAGGGAAAACATAATTGAATATTTTGATGATGACCCACACTGGGGAAATGAAATTGTATGTACTCTATCAAAGACTGGAGATTTAATAAGCTCTATGTTTGTCGAAATTCAACTCGATATTACAGAAGTGAAAAATCAAAGTAGTAATTTGCACGAAAGATTTTATAAAGATTTAAAAGAAACACTCTTGAGTGAACCATATCAATCATTAATAGAAGCGTATCTATTACAATTAAAAGTGCTTGATCCTATACTAAATTATAAAGTCCTGGTCGATACTTTAGGATTAGCACAGAAAATTACCGAAGTTATTAATTATATTGATGATATTTTAAGTGAAAACGACATCACGACTAATAACCAGCCATTATATAATTTTAACATTCTATCTATTACAAATAACAACAGGCTACAATCCACTAATCTGATTTCTTTAAATCATGTGCTTGATAACTTTGAAACATTTGATATTTTTAAATTATTTATCTTATTAGACTACATTAGTGTTCTTCAAAGTATAAACGATTATTATAGTAATGGAATATTTGAGAAAAATAACATAAGACAGTTAGTTAAACTACTTAATAATCACGAGTATAATAAACTCAGTAAAAATGTGGAAATTTACTGGATACACCTATTTGCACATTTTTTGATAAGTGAAGTGTATCTAGATATTGGAGGAACAAAAATTGATAGATACGACTGCCATTTTTACAATATAACAACACAACTCTCTAAGATAATGAATTCAGCCTCTTACCAACGAATGATAGAACCTAAAGAAAGCAACGTGTTTAGTGTGTTTATACCACTGATTTTCTGGTTTAATAAATATAATTCTTGTGCTCTACCTTGTGTAAGTCTAAAGTACCAAGACGTTAAAATAGGCCTCAAATTAAACACACCAGAATATCTCACAAATCTATCAGAATTTATAAAAATATCTGGAATATCATTATACGTTGACTATATCTATTTAACTAATACCGAAAAAACAAAGTTTACTACGAGTGATATTGAATACTTGATTATCCAGAATCAAAAAATAAAAGAAACTGTTGATTCGACGAGCCTTAATATTGAACTAGACTTTTTTAATCCTTGTAAAGAGATTTATTGGATTTGTTGGATAAATGATAATAATAATGTTTCAACAGAATATTTCATACCAGGAACGAGTAAATGTCCAATAATTGATAGTCAATTCTTCTTTAATAATGTCAGATTTGGAACTATTAATAAAAATGATTATTGGTCAACGATCCAACCGTACGAAACACACACGCGAACACCTAATAATGGAATTAGTGTTTTTTCTTTTGCCTTATTCCCAGAAGAATATCAACCATCTGGTTCTTTAAATATAGGATATATTCCATCCAAGTATTTACAATTAACTTTTGACCCTATCCTTGAGGGAGTTCAAAAAGAAGTTTACGTATACGCCACTAACTACAATATCCTACGAATAAGCAAAGGTTTTGCTAGATTATTATATGAGTAAATATATATGCTTTCTTGTGATTCTGTAAATAGATGTAAAATTATTGCTCATCGCGGCTTCTCTGATGTGGCACAAGAAAATACCCTAACATCAATTGATTTAGCTTATAGTAACCATGCTGATGCAGTCGAAATAGATATTCGTGTTACTCGTGATAATATCCCAATAGTTTATCACGATGAAAGGTTAGATAGACAAGTTATAGATTTACCCGAAGAACTGAAAAATAAAAAAATCGAGGAATTTTATTATAGCGAGTTACAGAATTTTTCTGTTGGAAAATCGTATGATGTAAAATTTAGAAGAGAGAGGATACCAAAACTGTTGGATGTGCTTAATAGATACAAGAACCGTGAGCTTATTTTAGACATCAAAAAAGAAAATAAGCTAAAATATATTATTGAAGACATTTTGGCTTCCAATTATGACTTATCAAAATTAACTTTAAATGTGTATACACCAGGTGCATCAAAAAAATTGCGGAGAACTAACCTTGGATTCAAGATAAGTTTGGTTAATGGCAACCAGTACCAAAACAGTGACTATGACATCTTAACCACTAAAAATTTGATTGCGGGAAATACTAATACATTAGTATATAGTTTAAATACGACAGAAGATTATGATAAAGCCTTGTTAAATAATTCTTACGGAATAATGACTAAAAACCCTAAATTACTTTATGAACATTTGCAAAAACGTTTTGGATATCTTTTATAATCTATATATATGATACGTTACCAAATGAAACCCTATCTTGTCAAAGTATCAACTATTGAGAGAGTTCTTAAATACGATGTCCAAGAAAAAGTGAACACTAGAGATTATGTTCCATACTTGACTTTACTCGCTTTTATTGTTTTCCTTGGATATAGATATTATACAAAACAATCGAGTGGTCGTCGCAGAAGAAGAAAATAATTGAATATTAAAAGACCTAAAGAAAGAATTCAATATTATTATATGAAGATTTTAACACGGTCGAACGTCTACGAAGAAATAAACTTTAATCGAATAAAAGAAAGGCTTGTCGCATTAGCAAAACGCTTTAAACTTACAAGAGTAGACCCAGACAAGTTGACACAACAGGTGGTATCTCACATCTATGATGGTATAACTACTTACGAATTAGATGAGCATTCCGCACGTATTTCTGCTTCTTGGGGAACAGAACATCCGGAGTACCTAATTTATGCAGCAATTATCTCTGTAGATAATCTGCATAAAGATACGGAAGCTAATTTCAGCAACACGATGTTTAAAATCCAAGAAAAGTGTGGCAATTTAAAAGAAGATTTTATTGACTTTATTAAAGAAAATACACAATTTATTGAAGAAACGATTGATTATAGTAGAGATTTTGTTTTTGATTACATAGGATTTCAAACACTCAATCGTTCTTACTTGCTTAAATTAGCAGATGGGACTAATTGTGAAAGACCACAACACTTGTATATGAGAGTAGCCATACGAATTCATCAAGGCAATCTTGAAAACATTAAGAAGACTTATGACTTACTCAGTTTAGGATACTATACACACGCAACACCTACGCTATTCAATGCTGGAACAATAAATGAGCAGTTGGCATCGTGCTTTTTACTGGGTTCTGAAGACTCCATCGAAGGAATTTTCAAGACGTTTTCAGATTGTGCATTAATTAGTAAAGGTGCTGGTGGTATTGGTGTTCACATCCACGATATAAGGGCTTCGGGAACAAGGATTAAATCAACCAATGGTAAAAGTAATGGTATTGTACCTATGGTACAGGTGTATAATTCAGTAGCTAGATACGTTGACCAGGGCGGAGGTAAGCGCAAGGGTTCTATTGCTATTTATCTTGAGCCGTGGCACGCAGATATAAGAGATTTTCTGGAATTAAAGAAAAACTCTGGAGATGAAAATATGAAAGCTCGTGACATCTTTTTAGCTCTGTGGGTGTCTGACTTGTTTATGGAAAGAGTAAGGGATAATGGGTTATGGAGTTTAATGTGTCCATTCGAGTGTCCTGGTCTTTCTGATACTTTTGGTGACGAGTTTGTTAAATTATATGAATCATACGAAAGAGAAGGCAAGTATAGAAAACAAGTTAATGCCAGAGATTTATTCAAGCAGATAATGGAATCGCAAATTGAAACGGGTGTGCCGTACATCTGTTACAAGGATTCAGTAAATCGTAAATCAAATCAAAAGAACTTGGGTGTTATCAAGTCTTCAAATCTGTGTAGTGAAATTATGGAATATTCATCTAATAGTGAATACGCTGTATGTAACTTGGCATCTATTAATTTGAAAAAGTTTGTTGAAAATAATAAATACAATTTTGAAAAATTAAGGCAAGTTAGTTATGAAATTGTTCAAAATCTTGACAGAGTTATTGATTTGACTAATTACCCGACCGTAGAGACTGAAAAGAGTAATTCAAGAAATAGACCTATTGGTTTGGGTGTCCAAGGATTAGCCGATGTATTTTACTTGCTTAAAATTCCATTTGATTCTACAGAAGCTTTACAGCTAAATGAAAAAATCTTTGAAAGTATTTACTATGGTGCTGTAGAATCGTCTTGTGACTTGGCAACTGAATTAGGGTCTTATTCAACATTTCAGGGTTCGTATTTTTCTGAAGGAAAACTTCAGCTTGACTTATGGGACAATAGTCCTAACGTAATGCCTGATGATTATCCAAAATACGATTGGAGTAGTCTCAGACAAAGAGCCACAAAAGGAATGAGAAATTCGTTGCTAACTGCTATTATGCCAACAGCATCAACTTCTCAGATAATGGGGAATTATGAGTGTATTGAACCTCCGACGAGCAATATTTTTATTAGAAAAACCCTTGCAGGACACTTTACTATTATTAATAAATACCTTGTTGAAGACCTTGACAAGTTAGGCTTGTGGAATGAAGATATGAAAGATAAAATTATATTCTACGATGGTTCAATCCAAAAAATCTTAGAAATTCCAGAAAGCGTAAGAAATATTTATAAGACTGTCTGGGAAATCCCACAAAAGGTTCTTATTGACCTAGCAGCTGACCGTTCAAAGTTTATTGACCAATCTCAATCTCTTAATCTTTTCCTTGACAAGCCAGACTTTCAAAGACTGTATAATTGTCATATGTACGGGTGGAAGAAAGGGCTAAAAACGGGAATGTATTACTTGAGAACTAAACCAGCCGTTTCTCCAATCAAGTTTAGTCTTGGTACTAAATTTATTAGTGACAACAAAGAAGAGAATGAGTGTCTTGTATGTAGCGCTTAGCATCTTTTTATTTATCAATAAAATTGATTTAAATATATTATAGATTACAAGTATATAGTATGAAGACCAACCAAAGACTGTGTATTTTTCCTATTAGAAACAAGAGGATGTGGGACCATTACTTACTTCAACGTGCTTCTGTGTGGTATCCTGAAGAAGTAGATCTTTCACAAGACAAATTTGATGAACTAAAACCGGAGGTTCAGAAATTTCTGAAAATGATTTTGGCTTTTTTTGCTAGTTCTGATGTTATTGTTAATATGAATCTCGACTTGAATTTTACACGAGAGATTGATGTTCTTGAAGTTAATCTAAATTATCACTATCAGATGTTTATTGAAGATATACATTCTATTATGTACGCTACATTAATTGAAACATATATTAAAGATATTGATGAGAGAAAATTCTTATTTGAAGCAGTAGAGAATATACCGTGTATAAAGAAAAAGGCAGAATGGTCTTTTCGTTGGATTGAGAGTAGTGAAACTGTACCTTTTATAAAGAGGTTAGTGGCTTTTTCAATAGTAGAAGGTGTTTATTTCTCAGGTTCATTCTGTGCAATTCATTGGTTAGCTCAACAAAACAAAATGCCAGGGTTATGTAAAAGTAATGAATTCATTGCAAGAGATGAGGGATTACATACTGATTTTGCGTGTCTGCTTTACAAGCAACTTGAAGGTAATTTGTCCGAGACTGAAGTTCACACAATGATTAAAGAAGCAGTTGCAATTGAAGAAGAGTTTATTACCATTTCATTGCCTTGTTCACTGCTTGGTATGAATTCAGGGCTAATGTCTCAATACATTAGATTTGTTGCTGATAGACTTGTGGTTAATTTAGGTTACAGTAAGATTTATAATGTAACAAATCCATTCAAGTTTATGGAAAATTTGAGCCTTGAAGGTAAGAATAACTTTTTTGAAAGTCGTACCAGTGAATATCAAAAGGCATCTGTTTTAAATACGAGTGGTGGAAATCAAATATTTGAAGAAAGCGATGCTTTCTAACCTCTACGGAAGAAAGCGATGCTTTCTAACCTCTACGGAAGAAAGCGATGCTTTCTAACCTCTACGGAAGAAAGCGATGCTTTCTAACCTCTACGGAAGAAAGCGATGCTTTCTAACCTCTACGGAAGAAAGCGA
>Ga0214921_10002852_pt1 | contig 27352 bp, 18 predicted proteins | sample LL1505_MetaG_FD_177992 | JGI IMG/M metagenome (GOLD analysis project Ga0214921, IMG submission 177992) | Freshwater microbial communities from Lake Lanier, Atlanta, Georgia, United States - LL-1505 | ecosystem: Environmental > Aquatic > Freshwater > Lake | place: USA: Georgia | collected... | reverse complement strand
ATTTGATTAATTATTTAATATGATAAAATTGAAAAAAATTTATTATCAATCCCATCTTCATGTTTATTTATTATTAATTACTACCTTTATATTTGAGTTATTAAAAATCATGACCCAGATTCTTTTTTCATGCCCTGATACTGTGTGTACATATAAAAAAAACATAATTGAACGTTTTAGAGCCGATCGATTTTATAAGGCTGTTCTTTGCAATCACTGTGGAAAGAACTTTGCAGATTGTGATGAAGGATTCGAGATCAAGACTCCATCGGTTAGTTTCGAAAGAGAGATGATTGAGATGGATTCTTATTCTGATAAGTATATTGATGAACAATTTGAAACAGAGCGTGTCGTAATTGTTTGGCCAATTGATCAAACTGATCAAATTAATCCAATCACAATCGATCCAACTAATCCAATCACAACCGATCCAATCACAACAAATTCTTCTTGGAACCTTTTCAAGGAATTTAATGATCAATTAGATGCCGGATTGCTCGAGTTTATGCAGAAAGATGGCGAAGTATTATTCAAAACTGAACCAAAAAAAAGACATCTGATTACTAGATTTGGTCCAGATTACGGAGAGGAATACGATAATGAACCATTTGTTATTGGATCTATTAGACCAGTCATTGATGATTCCTTCATTGCCAGAATCCCATTTTCTAAGAATACTAGTATTAGATACTTCAACTCTGATGGCTCAGAACGCGATACTGCAATTCCAAAAGGTACAAAATGTCACCTACATTTGAAGTATTGTGGTCCCGAATATATCAAGAGAAATTCATTTTGGAATGAATGGTTGCTTCTTGGTGTGTATGTGGAATCATAATATACTACTTTTATTCTAACGGTAAAAATAGATCTTTTATGCAGTTATTTAATTAATAACGAAGCTTACCAATACCATATTTCTTTATAATTTGCGGTTTAATATTTACCAGGTATTTCATCAGAAAACATAGTTGTTGTAATAATTGGTTTTATATATTTGATTGTGTCTGGTGATGTACCATATGCAATTGGAACATAACCATTTTGTATATTATTAATAATCAGAGCCGTATCTATATTAACAAGATTATCTTTAACAAGATTATCTTTAACATCAATTGATGTATCTGCAATTTTTGTATTAAGTAACTTCAAGTAGCGCTGCTTCAATTCATCGATCTTAACATCTGTAAAGTCATCTGGAAAATCATTTATTAATGATAAGATAGCAGGTTGTTTTTCAAATGGTACTATTCCATAATAAATTGTTGTACCATCCTTAAGTTTAGCTTCACGTTCTTTATTATTATTATTATTATTATCAGGAATACTATATTCCAATACCAGTTCTTTGAGTTCAGCATTCACGAATTTATATGGAGGATTGTCCCTAGAATAATCTTGATTTTTTAAAAATGGCGTAGAGTTTGATTCATTCACTTCACTACATGTATGTATTGTTAAAGATTTACCAGTTCCATTAGTAATACTAATCACTTTTCCATTTTTGTCTTTCACTAGATCACCATCACGTTCAAAGTATCTGCCAAGAGTCATACCTGCTGAATTGCCTTGTACTATATATTTTTGTCCATCATTTGACTTAATTACTTTCGCATCTATTTTAAGACGATCATCAAGTTCAGTTACATCATGTTCAATAACACGTTTTATTCCTATTTCAATATTTGGTTCCAAATTTAAATTCGATCCCAATTTTGCCGGTAATCCAGACATAACTAACATTGTCGGTGGTGTAACTGAAACTGTCGATGGTGTGACTAAACTTGGTGATAAATAGTTTTTTATATTACGATAATTATCTCTTTTATAATACTTTGCGTTAGCTAACCATATACTATCTTTTTGGGGAAGTTTGATATTTGGAATTTTCCACATATATTTTGGTGTAGACTCATTGTTTATATCTTTCCATTCTTTGTTTTCTTTTTTCCAATCCCAGTATGAACATATGAGGTTTGGAATTTCCCCCCCAGTCTGTATATAAATAGGATTATTTATAGCATTAATTTCTGTTTCAGTTGATGATCTACCTTTGAATGCAAGTGTTGTTTTTACATCAATATTTAAATAATCATCAGTTAAATTTTTATCCTCTAACTTACGTTGTGTTTTCCAGCTATCAAGTCGTCTTGCAAAAAATTGTGGTGGATAACAACAAATTGGACTTCTATCAAAATTTTGAGCATGAGCATAGAATGTCCATGTTAGTGGATCTGATAGTAGTGTTTGAGATGATTGATTTTTGTCTAATATATTAAATTCAAATAGTGGTGTCGCTATCCATCCAGCACCAAATAGTTTACCTTCTGCATTATTATCAAAACAAATACCATATGGTGGTAATATTATATTTGGACTTAGAATTATGCGCGAGTAGTATTCTTTTTGAAGACCTTTTTCATAAAATCCATACCCTCCTAGAGTATCACTCCGATTATTGTATCTATGAGTTGATATAGCTACATGGTATCGTATGTCTCCATATTTTTCAGATATAAAAAATCCACCCTCAATTGAACCCCATGGTCCGCTATTTATATTTGATCCAAGGCTCTTATCTGGTGCCTGAATCCATTGGCCGATTGTCCCATAGCTATTATATTCATATGTATTATCAGAATTTTGAAACTTACCTGGATTAAAAAGACTAAAAACCTGTGTATATTGTGTGTAACCTAAAATCTCATTGACAGGACAATTTATTTCTATTGGAAACACATGTCCAGTTAACATTGCAATCTTTTTTTTGTAAATTAAATTATCCAACAAAACAATATTTGTTTTAGAGTTTTTTGGAATATTTAATATTGAAAGTTTAATATTTTGCGTATACCAAATAGTACTTTTAATCAATTCCAACATATCATCACAAAACCATTCAATAGAATCCACGTGATTTCCATCAACCGCATTATAAACCATTATTGTAAGTGCTTCGTTTTTCTTATCGTAAAAATTCCATAGATCAATGGCAAATTTGTATTGTTTATCCTTTATAATCTGTCTCTTAGATTTATCCTCTAATTTTTCATCATAGAACATATCCAACCAATTACAACGTAGATTAAAAGCATCATATTTGATTAATTCGACTTCTTTCCGCAAAGCACCTGCTTCAATTTTTTCTCCATCTGCTTCTTTCCGCAAAGCACCTGCTTCAATTTTTTCTCCATCTGCTTCTTTTTGTAGAGCAGATGCTTCTTTTTGTAGGGCAGATGCTTCTTTTAGTAGAGCATCTGCTTCTTTTAGTAGAGCATCTGCTTCTTTTAGTAAAGCAGATGCTGCTCCAACATTTGATTGAGCTTCATTTTTTTTTAGTAAAGCATCTGCTCTACATAAAGAAGCATCTGCTTCTTTTAGTAAAGAATCTGCTTTCTTCTTTTTAGCAACTTCATATGCTTTTGCTTTTTCTGCTAATTTTGCTGCTAATTTTTCTGCTGCTAATTTTTCTGCTGCTAATTTTTCTGCTGCTAATTTTTCTGCTGCTAATTTTTCTGCTTTTGCTTTTTCTGCAGCAGCCTTATTCGCAACTTCTTCTGCTAATTTTTCTGCTGGTGTTTTTTCTTTAATAATTTTTACCGATATAAAATTTCCCATTTTTATACTTTTATAAAAGATAAAATATAGAAATATATCGACATTTAATTAATAATTCTTAGTATCTATATTTTCTTTATAATTTTAATACTTCAAGTATAGATTGATATCATCTTGCTAATCTAATATCTCAAAGAGATGTCCTGGTATTTTTAAATTGTCAAGATTTACATGGTTCTGATGAGAATAAAAGATTTATTTACCTATGAATTCCTTATAATTGAAGTACATGTGATAGTCTAGTAAGTATGAGTACTGGGTACTTTTTTATGAAAATATAAATTTATATTTTCATAAAAATAAATCATAACTTTTATACTATTTTTTTTGTTTTTTGTTCTTATACTTCAAAAACAGATGATAACCAATTAAACCTATTATAATACCTATCATTATATAAGTAGTTCTATTATGTGTAAAACACCATGGTAAACATGGTCCTGAAATATTATTAACCGATTCCATAATATTATTTTATATATATTATGAGGAAGAATATTTTTTTGTCAATTAAATATCAAACCAATTTAATATCAAACCAACAAATATTTATCCAACAATTGATGTTGTTTATAATTGATTACTATATCAGGAGATTTAATATAAAGTGTTGTTTCAAATTGACACACTTTCGCATCATCATTCTGATCCAGAATAGGTGGATATGCATTATATATCTGTCTATTAAGTAATTTATCTAGTTGTTCTTGTTCTGATTTATTAAATTCTCTTGAATTAAATGCCAAAGTTTTGTATGGTTTCAAAAATTCCGGTATCTTATTTTGTTTATTCAATTTATCATAGTCATTAAGATGATAATTAAACATATAATGTGATATTTTATTTGATTGTTTTCTTTCTTTTGAATAACCATTACCCGTTGTTACAAATGGTTCAATAGTAAAAACATCACCTACTTTTAATTTTGTTTTAGTATCATATTTTATATTCGGTACTGCAAATCCTGAATGTATTTTATATTGTTTAATCTGATGACCACACAAATCAGAAATTGAATTGAATCCATTATTAGAGATAATTTTTATGATATTTGAAGATAAATCATAAATAGGAAGATTTGCCTTGGCCATAGATGCTGTTTTTTGACATGCATTTAAGCCACATTCTAATAATTTTGAGTGTTTTTTATCATATGCAAATGTAAATGCGGCATCTAATATATAACCATCAAAATGAATACCATAATCTAAAGTTACAACATCAGATCTAGTAATTATTCGATCTGATGTCTTTTTTGGCGTATAATGTGCTGCTATATTATTAAGATTTATACCAACAGGAAATGCTCTACCATAAGATATAGATTCATCTAAATTATAATCATTTGCAGTTTTTTTAGTTAATTCATCTATCATGGTTTCAATATGTAAAACAACATCTAATAATTTTGTATTGGGTTGACAAATGGTTCTCATTGTGTCTTCAATTTTATTATGGATAGTCGAAGACCAATTCATATAATCTTCAAAACAGTATTTATTTTTAGATAGCATTTCGGATAAATAATCTTCAGTACTATATTTATTTGTTGACAATATTTCAGACATATAATTAATAAATATTATGTGTATTTTTATATAAAATTTATTAATAGATTAAGATTTGTTGAAAGAATTTTCTTATCTCATCTTCACCATTATAATTTGTTTGCATATTTTTTGGTATATTCTGACATCTTTCTAAATTAAGATATTTTAAAGATGTTAAATTTGATAAATGTCTCAATCCATCTATTTTTATTCTACAATCTGTTAAATTAAGATTTTGTAAAGATCTAATATTTGTTAATTTTAATAAGTGTTGATCTGTTATTTCAAAACAATGAGATAAATCAAGACTTTTTAATTGTGTTTTATCAGCAAAATATTCAAATCCAATACCTGTTATGTAACTATCTGATAAATTAAGATTTTCTAATGATCTAATATCAGCTAAATGTTTAAGTCCATTATCTGTTATTAATTAATTTGAAGCTAAATTAATATTATAAATGATTTCAATTCTTTTAAAAATTTAAGACCATCATATCTCTTCGCGAACTTAAAGATATATTAAGATTTTTTAAATATCTTAATCCAACTAAATATTTAATCCATCATTTGTTAATTTATAACAATTGGATATATTTAGATTATATAATGATGTTAAATTTGTTAAATATTGCAAACCATCGTCATTTATTTGATAACAATATTCTAAATTAAGATTTTGTAAAGATATTAGTTTAGCTAAGGAACTTAAACCATTATCTGTTATAGAACAATTATATAAATCAAGACTTTTTAATTGTGTTTTATCTATTTTATTTAATAATTGAATCAATTCATAATCAGAAATATCTTTTTTCTTTATTACTAAATTCTCAACTATAAATTTTTCATCAGTAAATGATAAAATTCCTTCTAATCTTTTATTAGAAGGAATTTCCAGTGTTTTAATTGTGAATTTAATAGTTGGAATATATTTCATAGCATTAATATTTGGATGTGCGGATAAAGATCTTCCAAATGATTCTAAATCTGTAAATGTAGTATATAATAAATAACCTTTTTGTTCAGGATCATTAATATCTGGAGGTGCACCACCTTTTAACTGTAGATATTTATTTTTGTATTTGATATATTTTTCGTAATAATTCATATGTATTGATTATTATATATTTATAATAAATAATAAATATTTACTAGTTATAATATTTAAAATGATTTTAATATTATAATTATATTTAATGCCTCATTCAATAATTAAGTCTATTAATAATAATAAATGGACAATTAGTATATTAGAACATTCTAGTTCTGTTCTCATAATAAATAATCCAATTATAAAACCCAAAAAAATATTTAATATTGGTGATTTTACTATATATGAAATACAAATTATCAGAAATGATACTGAACAACAAATAAGTTATTCTTTTAAAAATACTTCATCTGATAATACAACTTATGATAAAACAACATCGTCTGATAAAACAACTTCATCTAATAAAACAACTTCATCTGATAAAAATACTTATATAATAATCATACCAGCATTAGAATCTAATATTAATATCTTATATACTAGTTGCAACCAAAATTATCAGAAAGATGTATGGTCTAAAATTAAATCACAACATGAAAAATTACCATATCATATAAATATAGGTGGTGGGGATCAAATATATGAAATAAATGATATTTATCCTAATGGAATATTTGGATTAAAATCATTAAAAAAATGGTTAAAATTAGAAGATAATGATAGGTGTGCGGCTGAATTCACCAAAGAAATGGCCACAGAAGTTGATGCTTTTTATCTATCTAATTATTATAATAAATTTTTCAAGAGTCCAGAACATGTTGATATTTTACCAAATATTCCTGGAATTTATATGTGGGATGATCATGAAATTTTTGATGGATATGGATCATACCCAGATTATATACAAAATTGTATGGTTATGACAAATATATTTAAGATAGCGAAAAAATATTTTTGTATGTTTCAACTTCATATGGATATTATAGATCCTACTATAAATTCAACATCTTTTTATAAATTAGATAATACATTGCTAATAAATGTTGATACTAGATCAAATAGATCGATCCACCGAATTATTCCAGAAAATATTTACAATGAAATTTTTAAAAGAATAAGTCTAACAGATGCAACAAATATCTTATTAAATGTTAGTACACCATTTATATATATAGATGGTGATATTGTACAAAAATTAGTAAAAGAATCTATTATATTCAAGAATTTACCAATGTTTAAAAAAAATTTTAATATGTTTAGAATACCAGAGATGATGGATGATTTGGTTGATTCATGGTCAGATTCAAATCATATAGAAGAAAGAGATTATTTTATATCAAATTTATTTAAGTTGATAAAGAATAAGTCAATAAATAAACTAACAGATAAACCAAAAGATAAACCAATAGATAAATCAATAGATAAACCAATAGATAAATCAAAAGATAAACTAACAGATAAACCAACAGATAAGTCAATAGATAAACCAATAGATAAACCAACAAATATATATGTATTAACAGGTGATGTTCATGTTGGTGCTTATGGTGAAATAAGATTTGAGGACAAAGTAATAAAACAATATATTAGTAGTGCGATTGGTTCAACTGGAATGTCAAATACAATGTCAAAAATTATAAAATTAAAATATGATACAGATCACACATATAATAATATACACTATAAATTATTTAAAAAAACATTAGATGTTCGATTCAATTGGTTACAAATTAATTTAGGTTCAAATACAATTGATTTTATTAGACATAATAATAAATCTATAGTCGATAAATCCACAACTAATAAATCAGAAATAAATAAATCAGAAAATTCATTTTGTACCATATCATAAATTGAATCATCTTATTTTTATTTGTTTAAATTACTAATTCATATGCATTAAATATCAAATAGTGTTCTTAATTCATATATATCATTAAATTTTTTTTGCTTATCTATTGGTAGATTAGTACAATTAGATAAATCAAGACTTTTTAAAGATTTTAATTTAGTCAAAAATGAAAGTCCATATAGCGATATTTTATCACAATAGGATAATTTTATACTTTCTAAAGATGTTATACTAGCTATAAATTCAAGTTCAATGTCTTTTATATTACCTTTTGAATATGAATCTTGTGATAAATTAAGACTTTGTAATGATGTTAATTTATATAAATATTTAAGGCCAACCCATGATATTTGAATACAATGAGATAAATCTAAATTTTTTAAAGATGTTATTTCTGCTAAAAATTCTAATTCATTATTAGTAATTGAACAAGAATGTAATATAAGAGTTTTTAAAGATTTTAATCCAGTTAAATTATTAAGTCTAATATCGATTAGTCGACAATTCGATTATTATATATTTGATAGTTATAAAATTATTTTATAACTATCAAAATATCAATTAAAATATTTCTTTCTGTCTAAATTGATTGTGTAGATTGTTTAGGTTGTGTAGGTGTTGCTTGTGTAGGTGTTGCTTGTGTAGAATTATTATATCTTTCACTTGTTGAAATCATATCTGAATCCTCTGTAAAGATGGAATTAACATTATTTGTTTTCATCATAATTTGTTCATTTTGATTTTTCCTATTTTCATAATAAACTAAAACTGTTTCAATTTTTGTTAAGATAGGATCTGGGAGATTAGTGAGATTAAAAAAAACACCATTATCATTTTTTGTGTATTTAAAATTATCACCATGAATTATTTTAAATATTTTAATATAGCACTTCTTATTTTTGATATCACCTATTCTTTTAACCAATAGTTTTTTATCAGTATGTGTATATGTTTTAGCAGCTTTAAAACTATCATTTGAATTGCTTTGAATGATGTCGGTGATTGAAATATTATCAGTTATATCAGAGTCATTTGAATTCATCTTAATATAATAAAATAATATAAAAAATATATTAAATTAAAACTCATTAATTGAGTTATCTATATTATTATTTTTGAAATCAATATTTTTAGTTTTTATTTTATTATATATTATAGTAAAGTAAATGTCAAAATATAATTATAATGATCATTTAAATAGTATTGTAAATGATATAATTCAAGAAGAATACAACTCTAAAAAATATCTAAATTATACATCAACATCTAATTCAAAAACTAATTCTGAATCCGAATCTGAATCCGAATCTGAATCCGAATCTGAATCCAAATCCGAATCCGAATCCGAATCCGAATCTGAATCCGAATCCGAATCTGAATCTGAATCTGAATCTGAATCCAATCCTAAATCCAATCCTAAATCTAATTCTGAAACCAATACTAAATCCAAATCAGAATCCGAATCAGAATCCGAATCAGAATCCGAATCTATTATCAATACTGATAATATACCACCAGATGATATTGTTCGTATTATGAAAATAAATTATTCTTATCCTGTGCAAACTGATCCACATTTTCAGAAAAAAATATATAATAAGAGAGAATTTTATTATCATAAGATACCACCTAGAAATGTGTTATCAGAATATCAGGATATTAAAAAATTTAGAGATATGGCATGTGGTGGTAATTTTCGTTTAAGATCACAACAATCTTTATTGGCAAATTTTTTAAATCCAGATACGCCTTTTAGAGGTGTATTAATTTATCATGGTGTTGGAACAGGTAAATGTTTACATCCTGAAACAATGATAGATATATTAAATTATCCAAATACGAATAAAACATGGATAAAAATGCAATTATCGTGTTTATGGTTTGAAGAATTTAATTTAAGCCAAAATATAGTTGAAGTAGACAAAGATGGTGGCGAATGGATAGATTTGAAAAAATCATCATCAAAGAATAAATTATGTGTAAAATCATATAATGATACGAATCATAAAATTGAGATTAGACCAATATCAAAGTTATATAGAGAAAAATTTACTGGATTTTTAAGAAAAATTAAATTAGATAATAAATTAAAGATAATTTGTTCAATTAATCATATGTTATATTCCATAAATAATGGTTGGACAAATAATTTAGATATAGGTGATACAGTTAGAATTAGTTCTAATCTTACTCATTATAATTATTGCGAATGTAATATATTTCACAAAACATGTGCAAAATGCGAAACAAGTACTAGGTCATGTTCTGATTGTGAGGCAGCAAATATTATAAAGGTTAAAAAATGTACACATTGTAAATTAAATAATAATTTAAATATCGTAGATGCTTCAATAGAATCAATTAAATATATTAAATATGATGGATATATTTATGATTTAGAAATAGATACGGTTCATTCTTATGTAGCAAATAATATAATAACTCATAATACATGTTCAGCAGTAGCGATAGCTGAAAATTTCAAGGATCAAGTTAAAAAATATGGTACAAAGATTCATATCTTGGTTTCAGGTCCTTTAATCAAGGAAAACTGGAGAGATGAAATTATTAAATGTACAAAAGAAACATATCTCAAGGATATTACTCTAAATGCAGGTTATATTGATGAACAGGAAAAGGCAAAACAAATTAAACAAGCGAAAGTATTAGCTCAACAATTTTATAAATTAATGTCATATAGATCTTTTTATAAAAAAGTACTTGGTCAGAAAATATCTGATAAGAAATTTGATGATAATAAAATCAAGAAAACTTATAGAAAAAATGCTGAAGGAGAATATGAACGTGATATTGCTATAGATAAAATTGATAGTTTAAATAATACATTATTGATAATTGACGAAGCACATAATATTACTGATAATGAATATGGTAATGCTGTTAAAAGAATTATAGATAATTCTCGTAATCTAAAAATAATTTTACTAACGGCCACTCCTATGATTAATTTTGCTGATGAAATTATTCAACTGTTAAATTATATTAGACCAATTAATGATCAAATACATCGTGAATTAGTATATACATCAGATAAATCACATATTATGGCATTCAAACCAGGTGGAAGAGATTATTTGCAAAATATGGCGAGTGGTTATATTAGTCATTTTAGAGGCTTAAATCCATTAACCTTTGCTGAAGGTATTGATATGGGTATTATCCCAGATGAACTTCTTTTTACAAAATTATTTAGATGTCCTATGTTACAATTTCAAACTGATACATATCTTCATATTATAAGTCATCAAGATGACAGTTTAGATAGAAGATCACAAGCTGTATCTAATTTTTGTTTTCCAGGTCTTAGTCCGGATAAAAAGGATATAATTGGTTATTTTAGCAAAGAAGGGATGCAAAATGTTAGATCACAATTAAAATCAAATAAGCAATTTTTACAAAAATTAATCAATGATAAATTTTTTGAAGGAAAATTAGAATTAAATGAAATTATAAAAGAATCTGATAGAAATAAATCTATTACTGGTTTGATTTTAAAGAAAGAAAATATTAGACATTTTTCAATAAAATTTTATAATGCACTTGTAAATTTAGAAGAACTCGTCGAAGGTAAAAATGGAGCTGGTACTGCTTTCGTATATTTTAATTTAGTTAAAGTAGGTATTGATCTTTTTACTGAAGTACTCCAAATAAATGGCTATCTTGAATATAATGAAGATGGTAATTATAATATTAATGAAAATACAGTTGATGCAATAACTGGTTTAACATATACTGAATATAAAAATAAAGGAATAAAGAATCAATTTTTCCCTGCTACTTATATTACTATGACTGGTAAAAATGAAGAGTCAGTCGATCAAATGCCTGAAGTTAAAAAGAAGATTCTAGATGCTGTTTTTAATAATATATCTAATAAAGACGGTAGATACATTAAATTAGTTCTAGGTTCTAAAGTTATGAATGAAGGCATTACATTGGAAAATGTTGCTGAAGTTCATATTATGGATGTTTATTATAATCTTGGTAAAGTTCATCAAGTTATCGGGCGTGCTCTACGCGAATGCAAACATTATAAAATAACAAATGATGAGAATCCATTCCCAAAAGTTAGAATATATAGATATGTTGTATCATTACCTGATTCTACTGATTTAACTACTGAAGAGCAAATGTATCAAAAAGCTGAACAAAAATATTTATTAATCAAAGATACTGAAAGAGCACTCAAGGAGGTAGCATTTGATTGTCCTATTAATTATCACGGTAATATTTTTCCCGAAGAAATTGAAAATTTTCATAAATGTACAACTGCAGATGAATTAATTAAAATGACACCCGCTGAAAGAGCTAAAGCTAAATTATGTCCATCACAATGTGATTTTAAACAATGTACATTTAAATGTTTTGATTCAAAACTAAATTTAAAATATTATGATGCTAATAAAGGTATATATCGTAGAATTACAAAAGAAAAATTAGATTATTCAACATTCACTAATGTGTTAGCTCGTAATGAGATTAATTTTGCCAAAGATAAAATTAAAGAATTATACCGTTTTAGATATGTATATACTCTTTCCGAATGTGTTAATAAAATTAGAAAATCATATACTGGAGAAAAAAGAGATCTTTTTGAAGATTTCTTCGTTTTTAAAGCACTAGATGAACTTATCCCTATATCAGAAAATGATTTTAATAATTATTCAGATACTATCTATGACAAATTTAATGTCCCAGGTTATCTCATTTATCGTAATAAATTTTATATATTTCAACCTTTTGAACAAAATGAAGATGTACCTATGTATTATAGATCCACTTATAATTCTGAACTTTTTAATGATCTAAGTTTATATACATATTTGAAATCTACTGATATTTTAAGTTTGATTAATTCAGAATCTGATTCTATTGAAATTGATGTTTCTAGTGATTCTAAACAAACCATTAAACGTAATATTTATAATTTCAAAGAAGTAATTGAATATTATGATTCAAAACCTGAATATAATTATGTTGGTATTATTGATATGGCTAGTGTACGTAAGAAAGCAATTGATGAAGATATTCCAGATACATTCAAATTAAGAACTAAACGTGAAAAAATTCTCAAAAAGAAAAGAGGAACTGGTATTCCTTCTCTTACTGGTGCTGTTTGTGAAACTTCCAAAAAGAAAAAAGAATTAATTGAAATTGCACGATATTTAGGTATAAAGATAGATAAACAAATGGAATCTGAATCTAATGATTCTAGAATTGGTATCTGTCAACTCATCAGATATCGCTTACTTTATTTGGAAAAATATTCTACTAATAAAGAAAAAAATAAATTTACATATTTAATTATACCATCAAATCATCCTAAATATCCTTTTCCATTAAACTTAGAAGATAGATCAGAGTTTATTATTAAACAACTTGAAACTAAAATACCATTTAAAATTGAATATAATCTAGAAAAATTATCAAATGGTACATTCGAAGGTGTCAAAGATAAAACACTAACTAGATATAATCTTAAAATTAAAATTACTAAAGATCTAAGCAAATATGAAAATTTCTTTAAATCACTAAATTTTAATTTAGATGGAAAAAACTGGTCAATCATCTTAGAATAAATTCATATATTTAACCATACCTTCTAAAAATACAGCTCAAGAAAATCAGAACATTTCAAGACAATGTTCTGATTTTCTTAACATATATTGATATATTAATAAAATTGAAATTATTTAAAGATCTATATATGTTTAATATATAGATCTTCAAACATTAAACATATATATAATAAAATGACTAATCATAATAATCTAGAAATGATTTCGGTATTTATTCGTTTGACTAATACCGATGCTCATTCTATTGATCCTGATGAATTAATTAGGATTAGTAGTTTTATTCAACAAATCGAAATTAATACAGAGAATATTCACTGTGTTCTGAAACTTATTGCAAATTTGACTAAGTTTCATTTTGTTATCAGCTCCGATAATGTCTGTTTTAATTACGACATTGATAAATTGATGACGATTGCTATAGGAAACTCTTATAGAATTAAAGAAAGAATCGAGTCATGTGATACCATATTATCTACCAGTCCCGATAGCGTTTGTTTCGTTTTTCCAAATACAAATACAAATACTGTTACTGATCCTGTTACTGATACTGTTACTGATCCTGTTACTGATACTGTTACTGATCCTGCAACTGATACTGAATATGCTTCAGATGAATCCTATTCTGATTCTGCTGAGATGTATACTTCTAATGAAGATATAACTCATTCAAATAAAGATTCAAACAAACATAAAAAGAAAAATGTTTCTGACGGGGATGTAATTTCTCTTGCAAATATATTATGTTCTAAAAAATACAATCTTCCATTACTCGCGATAAAGTTGATAAATAAGTATGGTGTACATAAAACATCATCATATACTCCTGTATTTAAGGCATTTATTGAGAATAAAGATTTTGTTTCAATAAAAAATTTTTACAATAATTATTTATCAAGGAATCTAATAATTATGGATCAAAATCGTAAAATTAAAGAATTCAATCATAAGATTCGTTTTTATAATGAAAAAATTAAACTCATGAAAAAAAAGTTTGCCGAGTTCTCTATTATTAATGATGAAATTGGTAAAATCGATTTTAATACTAGTACACATAAATATTTTACTTCACTAATTTCAGATATTGACAATGAGTATTTCGATGAATTCACTCCGCGTAATGAACGAAATATTATTGAACTTTCAAATGAAATTCTTCAAAGTATTATTCATATTAGTATTTATCATAATGATAGTGATTTTATTCATGAAATTATTAAAAATATCGAAATTCCTAGTTCTGAAATTATTAGCGCACTTAATATATATTTTACTAAATTTAATTACGAAACAATTTATGCGAGTATTAGTAATGGTGAATGCACATGTTGTAATAATGTTGTACCAAATAATGTAATTTCTGATAATGATCGGAATAATATTATGAAACGCATATCTGATAAAATTCTGTATACGACACATCGTCATGATAATGGTCAAATTATTACAAAAACTGAACGACAACATATTACTGATAAATGGACAGAATTTTATCAGATTTTGACTAATAATACTTTTGATCTAATTATTGATGGTGCAAATTTGGGTTATGTAAATGCAAAATCCAATGGTGAAATTAATATAAAATTTATCCAAAATACTGTTCGTGATATTATTACTAAAACCAATAAAAAAGTTCTTTTGATTATTCATCAACGTCATACAAATAAAATTAAACAACTTGTTTTCCCTACTAATATTTTAAGTCATCTTAAAATATATACTACCCCTAATAATGTTAACGATGACTGGTTCTGGTTATATGCATCTTTATATTCTAAATCATTTATTCTAACTAATGATCAAAGTAGAGATCATGGATGTATGGTAGCATACCAAAATGAAATTAAAAAATGGACACAAATGTATCAAATTCCAATCAATATGATGGATGGATCTATTCCTGATAAAGTATACGCATCAAAAAATTCAGTTATTACACCTGGTATTTTTATTGATAAATCAATTATTCACATTATTAAAAATACAAATGGATTTACACATAATTGTATTTGTGTACATATGAAATAAATTTAGTTTAAATTTTTTCATTTATAAAAAAATTTAAACTAAATTTATGGTGGTGTCATTAGTGATATACCAATCACAATATGTGGAATAGAATTATAAATAAAATATAGCCTTTTAAACTTCGTTATTTAATATTAATTAAATAACTGCGTCCCCTCAATGATGATATCATTAAGAGGGTGAATATGATCTTTTATAATCTTTGACATTGTTAAGATTTATAAAGATCTATTTTACCGTATGACGATGGATGCTGTAGCTGGCCATGATGGTTTTTAACACCATCATTATAACAGAAAATGCAACGGAAATCACTCTAAGTACCAGATGTTAATCATAGTGGTTAATTTATTAATTTCTTAATGTATTTTTTTAAATTATGAATACTTAATCATAGTATTTGCAATTTTTATATAATATAATAATTATAAATACTATGAATTATTATGAAAAATATTTAAAATACAAAAATAAATATTTGGAATTAAAAAACTTTTTGAATGGTGGCACAGGTGATACTGATGATGATATAGAAATAAAATTTGTTTCTATAAGAGATAGTGAATTTGAACAATTATTAATACAATCACATAATCTAACAAAAGAAGCATTTGGACCTCATGCATATTATACAATGTCGAGAATACCACCAGAAATGTCAGGAATTGTTGTATATCTAAAAGCTAAAAAATTAATAGGATTATTATTTATTGAAGATGAGTTTAATTATAATAAAAAATTATTATGGTGGGGCGGTACTGAAAATAAACCATCTGATAATTATGATAATACATATTTTCAAATTCGTGGTTTTTGTGTTGATAAAAAATACAGATCAGATGGTATTGGAAAAAAAATATTAAATTTTGCAAAAAAATTAGGTAAACAAAATGGATTTAATTATATGTTTGCAACAATTGATCTAAATGAAAATACAGAACGTGTACTTAATTTTTATAAACAAAATGACTTTCATAAATATGAAAGACGACATTCACAACCAATTTTAAATGAACCAGATACAATTGTATATATAACTGATATTAGTAAAGTTTAACTATTTATAGAGAAAAAATTGCATTTATTATTTATAGAATATATTCATCTTTATAGGATAATAATACTAATAAAATGTCATCGCTTATAACTATTAATCATATTGCTTTACGTGGAAAAAGTACACTGAATATTTCATCAGATATATGTGCCATCTGTCGTGAACATGTATGTGATAAATGTATTAAATGTGCAAATGGAGAAAATCCAAAAAATAGCCAAAAAATGTGTTTTAGTGTTTTAGGTAAATGTAATCATGCATATCATCAATGTTGTATTCAAGGATGGACTAATGGATTATCCTCTGTAAGACAAAAATGTCCAATGTGTAATAATGCTTGGGCAATTAAAGAACGTTCTATCAATTCTAATAAAAATAACTATAAAAATATTATTAAAAAAAATGTTAGTGTTAAACCAAATAATGAATCTGAACAAAATAATCAATCTGAACAAAGTAATGAATCTGAACAAAATTATGATTCTGAATTAGATGATGATGATGATTCTATTCATAATCATAACACACAATATAATTTAAACAATGTAAATTCCAATAATATCAATGCCAATTCCAATAATATCAATGCCAATATTATCAGTGCAAATATCAACTTAATTAACAGTATCAATCTCAATACAAGTACAAATTAATATGTCTACTAGTTCAAATCCTTAACTTAACTTGATTTAATTAATATTTTTATTATCAATAATTTTATTATCAATAATTTTATTATCAATATTTTTATTTGTATTCTGATATGTACAAATGAATATCTGATTTAAGTTTATATCATTTAAATCAATTTTATATGAATCATCTTCAAAGTCATCATCAATATAATTATTATGATTTATTTTTTGTGAATTATTTGTTGGAATATTTGTTGAAATATTTGTTGGAATATTTGTTGGAATATTTGTTGGAATATTTGTTGGAATATTTGTTGGAATATTTGTTGGAATATTTCTAAGTTTCTTTTGAAAATCAAAATTTATTCTATTTTTTCGTTTATTAATATTAGATGATTTATTTTCAAAATATTCATTATATTTTGATTGTATTAGTAAAACTCTTCTAGTTATTTCTTTTATAAATTCATCTGGAAAAGGAAATCCATATTCTGATGGTGATTTTTTAATATTTGATTGACATATATATTTATATGTAAAAACATAAGATATAAATCTCAAAATTAAATCTAATAAATAATCATCTATATCTAGATTATGAGAATTTTTTATAATAATAGAGATAATATCATCAAGATTTTTTATAATAATATCTCTATTATTAAATTCATTTGATGTTTCTTTTATTTTTTTAATTTGCATTGTTACAGTTACATATATTAATAATTTAAAATATATTGCCCAATATATATCCAATTTTTCTTTTAAATAAACAATTTCATTATTTAATATAATTTCATTATATTTTTGAATTTTATTTATTCTTTGTTGCCAACATATATGAATAAATACGCCAAATAACATACCACCTAATGAACATATAATTGGAATTATAATATTTATTATAGTTTCACTATCCATATATATAGTATGTCAATAAATTATCATATAAAGTTTAGATAATTATTTTATCTAATAGGCTATATATACAATATTAAAATATGAATTTTTTTATTGAAAATAATTTAAATACAGAATCATCTATAATTATACATAATATTGAAACTAATATTCTTACTAATATTGAATCTTATCTTGATAATTATTCAGAACATAATTCAGAACATAATAATTATGATATTAATGATGATGTTTTTTCATTTTTATTATCCATTAATTTAGATACATTAGAAAATTACGACATTACAAAATCAAATTTAACAAATATAAATAATAATGTTATTATATCTGATTTTAATTATTTACTATATGATAAAATAAATGATATTTTATCTGATAAAACAAAATTAATTATCAATCATATATTAGATCATATATGTGATAATTTATATAAAACATCTGATTTTATTGGTCTACAAATTGATTTAATACATATGCTATTTATATATATATTAAAAAAATACAATCTATTTGCATCAGAAAATTCACAAAATATTGAATTATTTGAGACATATAAATATGAGAATGATTCATTATTATATGATGAAATCTTTTTAAAAATTTCAAATTCAATTCACTGGAATCATCTATTGTATACTTATTTTTTAAAACTAATTCTACAAATTGATCATTTAGAATTATTTAAATATATATATGAAAAATCATTAGAAGATGGATATTCAATAGATTTAACAGAGATTATAAATTTTATAACAAATAGTTCATTATATTCACATAATAATATGTTTGATTATAAATTAAATGTACAAGGGTCATATAAATGTTTGCGTATTTTTAAATACGCATTAGATCAAATACCAGATAAAATACAATGTTTAAATATAGTTGAGGAATTTTATAAGAATAGTATTAAATATCATTGTATACATACAAATACGAATGAGTTATTTATTGATAAAAAAATAGAATATATCATTATTAATAATAATCCAGATAATAGATATATTTGTAATTTAATTTATACATATTTTAATTATAATGATATTCTACATTTGAAAAAGCTAATAATAGAATCGATTATTTGTAGTAAAATTAATTCAGTTAAAATAATAAAAAATGCAATTTCATTCTTTAAAGATGACATTAATAATTATGCACTACAGATATACAAAACATTTAATAAAGATATATCTAAATTAATAGATTATAAAGAAATTGTTAAATCTCAAAACAATTTATACATGACACTATTGAATATTTCAAAAATTCATATATGGTCATTTAGTAATTACCTTGTACATAGTAAATGGAAATATTTACATGAATTTATTAAAAAAATAACACATTTTAAATATATCAATTTATTATCAGATTATCAACTAAATTCTGTTTTTTTTTCGGCATTTAAACACTGTAATTTAATTATTATTAAAAGATTATTTAAATATTATTACATCAATAATCATCAATATATTAAAAATATATTAAAATATGCAACAAATAGGAATATTATTAAAATAGTAGTCAATTTAATATTAAAACACAATAATATATTTGATTTTAATAATGAAGAAATGATATATATTTATTTAAAAAATACAACATTATTATGTTATCTACTACAAAAAAATATGATTTCACCTCATATTTCTAATATTTTATTTAATCTTATTATTGATAATAAAATAAAAATAAATAATATTAATAGAGTTTTAAATCATATTATTAGCAATACATCAATATTATATGATAATCAAACATCTAATTATCTATATAAAAAAAAATTATATAATACATTATGTATTTATTTAACTAAAACATATAATCATCATAAGTTTAATTATTTAGAAATCAGATCTAAATACAAAAAAATTATTAATACAGGTAAGTTTTACCTTTTGATGTTTAAACTAAATATAAATATTGACAATGCCTATGATATTTTAAAATTAGTCAAATGCAGATGGTATAAGAAAAGAATATTATTTTTAATGAAAAATATTATTAAATTTAATCTGATTTAATCAATTTTAATCAAATTTAATCAATTTTAATCAAATTTAATCAATTTTAATCAAATTTAATCAAATTAAATTTGATATAAAAAATTAATATTTAGTTAAATTAACTAAACTTAACTTAATTAAATAGTATGGATATTAGTATTATAAATATAAATAATTTTGACATAAAACTACTTACATTTTCTAAATCTTTTTTTATTGGACAAAATAAAAAAAAAATATCAATCGGTTATGATGATAATACTGATTTTCATATATTAACACCTTTATTTACTAATTCTATGGATTTCTTGTCTAACCATAAATATCAATATTTAAAAATGGTTTTCGATCCTATGTTAGGTAATATTTTAAAATTTTATAATATTATTAAATCTATAGAAAACTCTGTCAAAGAACTTATTTTAAAACATAATAAGAACTATACTATGCAAAGTATTATTCGAAATGATCAAATGGATATGTTTATTGATGATGAAGAAATCGATATTGAATTAAATAGTATTAAAAATATTTATTTAAAATTATCTAATCATCCTAAATTAGTCCCATTATATAAGATTTATGATTCAAATAATACAGAATGTCAATTAAATAATTTAAAAAATGGATGGAAATACAAAGCATTAATAAAAATTGATTCTATTTGGATTGATACTATGAAAAAAAAATTTGGTTTAAATCTAGACTTAATACAATTAAAAATATTACAACCTATAGTTCAAACTAAATGTCTTATCGATAATGATGTTATTATTGTTAAAAAAGATATTTATAGATATTCTAATAATACATTTAGTTTTGATCAAGATATTAGAGCTAATTTATCAGTGGATCCCCTTGTTAATAATATATCACGAAATGCATATATATCAGATAATTTAACTAATTCAGATATATCAACAAATTCGGCGAATACAACAAATTCGGCAAATACAACAAATTCGGCGAATACAACAAATTCGGCGAATTCAACTATGACAAAATTATTTATTGCACCTAATGCGAATGATTTATTAAAAATGAAAAATGCATTAAAAAAAGTTTTAGAATAAATTAGTTATTCTGAATTTGTTCAATTAGTTAATTTAAAATTGTCAATATGATCATTATTAGATTTTTAATCATATATATTATATTTTATAAAATATATATATATATAATGTTTGATTTAAATGAATATTTAAATATTTTACCAAATGATTTTTGTCATATTATTTATTGGTATTTAAATGATGATTTACAAGAAGCATTTGATATAAATGATTTCACAAAATTAGCTCATCATTGGATAAATTTTGGTCAACGTGAAAATAGACAATATAATATACCAATAAATATTATACAAAATTTTGATTTTTTTGTTTATACAGAATTATACGATGATATTAGAGATATCTTAAAATCAAATGTTGAATTAATCATACATTATTATCGTTATGGAATTCATGAAAAAAGAATAACATCTACTAATGAAATAATATTACCATTAGATTTTTTTACTAATAATAAATATGCTAATATTATAGATCATAATACCAATAATCCTAATTATTCTGATATTTATAGATATAAAATAAATTATATTAAATCCAATTGTGAAAATAATATTCGAATTATTTTCACATCAGATCATAATATTAATAATATTAATACAAATGATATTATTCTAAAAGATAATCCAGATTTTTTTTTTATAATTAACAATAAATTAAATTCAATTGAACAATTTATTAATTATGGATCTAATCTAAAAAAATACAATAAATTTGATTATTTTTATTTTTGTGATTCTGATGAAATAGATTTATATTATATTAATCATATTAAACATAATAAAAATTTAATTTTTTCGGAATTAAAATATGATAACATTATTAATAATTTACAAAATATTAATAAATCTATAATTATACATAAATCATTATTAGATATTATTAATAATGATTTATGTATAATTATAGATAATAGTAAATCTTTATTTTTAAACTTAATTAATATATTATCAAAAAAAAATATTAAATATCATATTCCATTAGTGTTTATTTTAGAAACTGATGATATTGATTTTAATTATATGTTTATTAACTGGATAAAATATATTAAATTAGAACACAATATATATATTATAGTTGTTTATAATTTAAATAATAATTTTGATATTGTTAATATATCAGATTATCCATTTATATATTTTATACAACTAAATAATAAAGTTAGTAAACAAATTAATTACTTAAATATTTTATTTTATATTAGATCTAAAAAAATTTATTCGGATTGGATTATTGTTTCTAAAAATAAAATCCTAATAAATATCGATATTATTTATGATATTATAAAAAAATGGTTTAATTATAATATTATATTTAATCAAAATATATACGTATTTAAATCTAAAGAATTAGAAAACTTAATTAATTACTTTATAAATATTGAATATGATTTTTTCCTACAAAATACTAAAACTAATGATAAAATTAATAATAATATCGAAAATATTCTGAATATAAGCAAATATTCTGAATGTTCTGAACAAAAAATTAATGACAATTTTATTATGGTTATTTAGTGAAGTTATTTTTTATTTAGTGAAGTTATTTTTTATTTAGTGAAGTTATTTTTTATTTGGTAATTTATTTTATTTATTAAATTATAATACATTATAATCAATCTTTATGAACAATTTAGTTAAATTATTTTTTGAAAACAGTATATTAATCCATGATGATAAATATTTTTATTTTAATGATGGATTTACTTATGAATTAATTAACGATGATCATAAATATTTAACCAACGTAATAAATTCCGTCAATTATAATGATCATTATAATTTATTTTGTAATTATAAAAAAATGGATATTTTAAAATATGATTATTTAAGTATCAAAAAAAATATTATTTATAATTATAATCATCATCAAATAAATCATCATTTTATTTTTTATAATAATAAAATTTATTATGTAAAAGATAATTATTTAATTATTTTATCTGATCAAAATATTAAATCATATTTAAAAACTAATTTAATATTTTATATAGATGAAAAAACATTTAATAAATTCATTATATTGGTTGATGAAAATATTTATAGTTATTGCATTTTTTTAGAAAAATATATATTTTATAATTCAGATAGTAATATTATTGAACAAAATATTAATAAATATAAAGAACTATTTACATTTTTAAATAAAAAAACTATTAAAATGTCTGATATAAAATCATTAACATTTAAAAAAAATAGATATAATTATCCTATTTATCAATATGAACATTTTAAGTTTTCATTTTGGGTTTATGACCATGATATCATTTTATTACCACAAAATATTCTTATTGCATATTTTAGAAAATATAAGTATACATTTGATTTAGAGCTTATCATCTATTTTTTATTACGTACTAATATTCATACAATAATACTTGATGATGATATTAATTATAATTTATTGTATTGGACAGACAAATTTGACCAAAAATTGATGAAAAATCTCATATCTAATTATGAAGATATTTCATTACAACAAAAATTATATCAAACATATATTGAAAATTATAATAATTTATATAATACATTCCAATATAATACATTTCAATATAATCCATACTCAGAACATAATGATATATGTATATGTTTACATATTGGTAATATTTATTTAGCATATGATTTATATCGATATATCATACAAATAAATTCAAATTTTGATCTTTTTATAACTATTGATAAAAATTTAAAATCATCATATTTATTTGAACAATTTATGGAAAAAATTAAATTAATTACGAATGCAATTACAATATTAGAAGTCGATAATTATGGTGCAGATATATATCCTTTTTTATATACATTAAAATATTTTGCATGTAATTTTAATAAATATAATAATAAATATAAATATTTGTTAAAACTACATACAAAAACAGAAAATATACGAAGACATAAAATGATTGAACCAATGGTTTCTCAATCTATTGAAAAAATCATAGAACAAATTGAAATTAATGGAATTTATGGTTTTACATATATAAAATATGATTATTTAAATCACGATTATTTATTACAGATATTAAATAAATTAGATTTCAATAATCAAATTACTTATTTTAATCAAAATTTAATTAATTGTGATCATCGAATCATTAATAAAATATTTATACAAAAAAATTATGTATATAATTCTCAAAATAATATAGATTTTGATTTCGTTCCTGGTACCGTTTTCTGGACCAAATTTGATTTAATTATGTCCGAACCATTCATTTATAATTTATGTGATGATGTTAAAGTTGAATTTCATAAAGATTATTTTTTCCAACAAATTCCACACGCTATTGAAAGATTATTTGGTATATATAGATATAATTATCTTAAAGAAAAAGAAAAAGAAAATAAAATACAGTTATAATTTGTATATTTTATAATCTTTGAAATTTTTTAAATTGTCAAGATTTATAAAGATCTATTTATCGTATTCAATTTATCTATATGTATTTGGTCTCATATAATACGCAAGTAGATGTTTGAATTCATCTTTACTTAACGATTGATAACTAGTTTTAGCGGTTAAATTTTTTACTAGAGGCACTTCGTTCATAATAGGTATACTTGCCACTGGTTGATCATACATTTTGTTAAGTTCATCTACTTTAACTATTGATTTATTAAAGTATTCATTAAAAAGTTTTTTAGCTAATACTTTTCCAGTTGATGTGACTACCATACATTGAAAAGATTCTTCTTTGGGTACTAATTCAGTATCTGTTTTTGGTACTAATTCAGAATCGGTATTGGGTACTAATTCTAGTTCATTAAAACTAGAAGTAAAACTTAATAATTTGTCTTGTTGTTTTTGTTGTAGCTGTCTTAAATAATTTGTCATTTGTGTTTTTTTTCTTCTTTGTTGTACATACATTTTATAATATAATATATAGCTATAATAAAAAGATTAAACTTGGTGAAATTTTATAACGATGGATATAAAATTTTACTACGAATTATTTGAAAATACTATTTATTATCATATTTGATATAATAAATGATTGGTCTTTTTGATAGATTATGTCTATCTATTTCCAATTGATGTAATTCATAATATGAATCAATATTTAATGTTTTAATATTAACTTCTAATTCATTATCATTTTTATCATATAAATATTCATCAATACATATATATCTAATCTCATTATGTCCACAACATAAATAATGAGTTATACAATCTTCATATGAATCTATTTTATCATTAGAAGCAGTATCTTCATAAAAATATTTATAAAATATCCAATCAAAATGTTGTAAAATTTCTTTTGTAAAATTAAAATAGACATTAAAATAGTTAGGATTATATATAAGAGTTTGTTTTTGATATGGTACAAAGAAATCATTATATATTTTTAATAAATTAGTTTTATGTAATTCAGAAATAATATCTTCACTAACAATTTTTCTTAATTCTTCAATATTGACAAGATTAGTAAGATCAGTTACATCTGAATGTTTTGTTTTTGTGGTATTATATATTAATTTTTTTAGACGTTGATTAATAGGTGGATTGCTATAATATATATATTTTTCTTTTGAATTTTTTATTTTTTCAAGTTCATCATAAAGTGGTTTTAGTTTATTAATAGTTATTAAAATATTTGGAGAGAGGATATAACTATTTATATTAGAACAAGCATATGAAAAACATTCTTTTAGATTATTTGGATTTTTTGTATTTAAATTTTCATTTATTAATTTATATAAATTATAAAAAACATTTTTTGATATTATCAATCCATGTGCACCATATGTTATAGTATATTTATTATTTTCATTCTTAGTTAGATTATGTGTATAATATTTTTTAGTATTAATCTCATTTAATTGATAATCAGTAAAATATTGTTGTTCTGATTCTAACCAAATAATTCCAAAATTATTTTTATTAATTTGAATTTCCTTATCAATTAAATCATTAATAGTTTTTATCCAATCATTTTTTAAAAGTATATTTGAATGAAGTATCATTATATTTACATATTTTCGCATTATTGATATCTTTAATATTTTTTTAATTGTAAAAAAATAATTTTTAATGTGATTCAATGGATCACTATAATCATATATAAGTATTTCCATAAAATAATTATCCGTTTTTATGTTTTGATATAAATAATTATTATGTTTAAGTGATATATTTGGTGTAATTATAAATACAAAATCTAATTTATGATTTAAATATGAATTCATTATATTAAGTTTCTAATATTATAATATTAGAAACTTAACGAGTTATTTTTTATCATAATAAAATAAACAAAACCAAATAAATCAAATAAAATAGGTCCTGGCAAAATACCATTTTTTAAAAATGATAAATTTGATCTTTATACGCATATTATCTATTATATGTTATAATAAAATTATAAAGAAAATAATTGTGATCTCTAAAAGTATTCTAAAAACTATACTATCCTATTTCTGCTATTTATATCATAAAAAAAATTTATGATATAATTTAGTATTAAATATATTATTTTTCTAATAATAAGATATATTATGGTAAATACAACATCTGTTAAATATCCTGAAAATTTATATGTTACATATAATATCAATGGAATTCAACGTCAATTAATTAAAGAAAGTTATTATTGGGATTATGATTTATCGGTTAAACCAAATACAACAATTCTTGATCTTGTTAACTCTAACTTTGACAATGCATCAAAATTAAATAGTTCTATATTTGGTAATTCTTTAATGCCACTAATTGATCTTAGTGGTTATAATTTTAATGATTTGTCAGGTAATATTTATGATTTAAGTGGTCATTTAATTGATTTATCGGGATCTGTTATTTTTGATATTTCTGGAGATATGATAAAATCTGTTACAAATTATTCTCTATCTAATAATTCATACAAACATTTATTAGACTATAAATTAAATCAATTTCCATTATTTGATCCTATTGTATTTTTAACTCATACATCAAATTCTAATTTATTTAACTTAGGAATTAATACAAAAAATTTAGCTATACAATATTATATCTTGTATGATGATAAAA
>Ga0214921_10002851_pt1 | contig 27358 bp, 20 predicted proteins | sample LL1505_MetaG_FD_177992 | JGI IMG/M metagenome (GOLD analysis project Ga0214921, IMG submission 177992) | Freshwater microbial communities from Lake Lanier, Atlanta, Georgia, United States - LL-1505 | ecosystem: Environmental > Aquatic > Freshwater > Lake | place: USA: Georgia | collected... | reverse complement strand
TCATAAATTATGCTATAGTGTTTTAGGACTTAGCTGGATTTTGTTTCTACTCAGTAAAAACATCCACGTAGCAATTGATGTTTTTGTTTTACTGGGACAATCTAAAATGCAGGCAGAGGAGTATATCCATTATGCAACCATCATTTTGCCTATTTCTCAAGCAACACTTGTGTGCATTCACATCGTTTTATTTTTTTCACACAAATATTTTTTCTCAGATACCAAACAATTCTTTTTTGCAGTGATACAAATTGGCTGTCTGACGATTTTAAATATGCTATTACCACTTTGGTTATGTTTTAGTTTTTATTTTGGGCTATGGCATTCCATTTTGTCTTTTGATAAAATAAGACAAGAGTTTGAAATGGAAAATAGTTTTAATGGATGGAAAAAATTACTTACTAAGGCCATACCTTATGCAGTAGTAGCATGGACTGGCATAATTATTTTTATTTATTTTTCAATGAAGTCTTGGAGCATTAAAGAAGTCTTGCCACTTTTATTTATTGGCATTGCAGTGCTTGCCCTGCCTCATTTACAGGTATTTACCAAAATTAAATTGGATAAGTCTGAATAGTTGGACAGTTGATTTTCGTTTTAAACGAATACCTACTTTTTATTAGTAATCAGATTCATTGAAATCATCCTCTTCGCCAAAACTTCCTAAATTCATCATACTGCTCATTAAATCGTTGAATTCGATTTTGCCATCAATCATTTTTTTATTGATCAGTGAAAATGCAGCTAAACCATGCAAGACAAATTCCATCAATAATGCACTTTCTTTTTCATTGGCATGTGGATAGTATTTTTTTACCAAACCAAATAATCCATCTACTTTATATAAGGCAACTACTTTATCAGCGTCTTTCATGTCTAATAATAGGTTCAAATGATTGCCACCATCAAACCAAGTCGTAATGGCCTTGTAAGGATTGTCAAGCGCCTTTTCCTCTCCCTTTTTATTGACCATTTTTTTCTTCTTCAACAACTCGGGGTTGGGGAAATATTCAATAAACTGAGTTCGAATGGACTTATTCAATAAATTCAGCGCTACTTCATAAGGACCTTCTTGCTCGCCTTCATAAACCAATTCAATCTTTCCAGTGATAGATGGAATGATACCCATTAAATCACTAATCCAAACATAAGTATGTTTTTCGTTGTGGATGATTGCACGACGCTCTGCAGAGCTAATAGCATTTTCAAATGCGGCAATCGTTAAACGCGCACTCACACCACTTTTTTTGTCAACAAATTCATTGGATCTTGCTTCAAAAGAAACTTGTTCAATCAATCGCTTGATTAAATCACTAATATCCACTCTTTGTTTTTGAACTTCTAAAATATCTGCCTCTTGTTCTGTGATCGCTAAAGAGGTTTCTAAAGTTTTTGGATAGTGCGTTAATATTTGACTTTCAATTCTGTCTTTTAATGGAGTAACAATACTGCCTCTATTGGTGTAATCTTCGGGGTTCGCAGTAAAGACAAATAAAATATCCAATGGCATACGCAATTTAAAGCCACGTATTTGGATATCACCTTCTTGTAAGATATTGAATAAAGACACCTGGATTCTTGCTTGTAAATCTGGTAATTCATTGATTACAAAAATGCAACGATTGCTTCTTGGTATAATACCATAATGAATCACTTTTTCATCAGAGAAACTCAATTTTAAATTGGCCGCTTTGATAGGATCAATATCACCAATTAAATCTGCAACACTTACATCGGGTGTAGCCAATTTTTCTCCATAACGCTCAGACCTATGAAGCCAATGGATTGGCGTATCATCTCCATGTTCCGCAATCAAGTCTTTGGCAAACTTGCTTAATGGTTTCAATGGATCATCATTGACTTCGCTACCCATGATGACAGGAATGTATTCGTCTAGCAAGTCTGTCATTTGACGTGCCATTCTTGTTTTAGCTTGACCACGTAATCCTAAAAATAAAATATTGTGTCTGCTTAATAACGCACGCTCCGTATCAGGTATCACCGTGTCTTCGTAACCTAAAATACCTGTAAAAGGATTTTCTTTATTTTGTAAGCAGTTAACCAGATTATCACGCACTTCTTCTTTAATGGACTTAGACTGGTAACCAGATTGAATCAATTGTCCAAGCGTATTGATTTTTTCTATGCCTGTTAATTTTTTGTTTTCAGTTGCTTTTTTATTAGCCATTTCTTTTTTGTTTTTAGTATACTGTTTTTCGCTTTCCACTTTCAAAATCATTGAATATAAAACTACCAAGTTTATCTAAAGATGCGAAGAATGCTTTACCGTGATTCATCTCGGTAAACTCTTCCACAAATTTTTGTAAATAAGGATCGGATGCAATCATGAAGGTAGTCACTGGAATTTTTAACTTCTTACACTGCGCCGCCAAATTTAAACAACGATTCACTACTTTTCGGTCTAATCCAAAACTGTTCTTATAGTATTTAGAGCCAATCTTTAAACAAGTTGGTTTACCGTCGGTGATCATAAAAATTTGTTTGTTAGGATTTTTACGTCGACGCAATAAATCCATTGCCAACTCTAGTCCTGCAACTGTATTGGTATGATAAGGACCCACTTGTAAATAAGGAAGGTCTTTAATTTCAATACTCCATGCATCGTTACCAAAAACAACAATATCGATGGTGTCTTTAGGGTATTTAGTGGTAATTAATTCACATAACGCCATGGCCACTTTCTTTGCTGGTGTAATTCGATCCTCGCCATATAATATCATGGAATGAGAGATGTCAATCATCAACACCGTAGAAGTCTGTGTTTTAAAATCACTTTCACGAATCAGTAAATCGTTTTCATGCATTGTGAAATTTTCAACGCCATGATTAATTTGAGCGTTACGGATACTTTCTGTAAAATCTACTTGATCAATATTATCACCAAATTGATAGGCCCTTGTATCTGGACTAAGTTCTGCACTAGGTCCAGTTTTATTGGTTTGGTGGTTGCCCTTGGATCCCTTTTTTAATTTACCGAAAATATCCTCCAGACTCTTTTTACGAATGGTCTGTTCTGTTTTTGAAGTAATTTTAAATGTCCCGTCAGGTCCATTCTCCTTCAAGTAGCCATTTTCCTTTAGGTCTTCGATGAAATCACCCATCCCATAATCGTTATTGGTGAATTTATGTTTTCGGTCTAGTTGATTGAGCCAGTCTAATGCTTCTGTTGCATCCCCATTGGTATAATTCAATAATTCTGTAAACAAGTCGAGCATTTGCTCAAACATGCTTTTTTTATTTTCGCCTTCTTTAAATGGAGTAAATTGAAATCCTTTCATAGCGCGTACAAATTAGCGAATAAGCCATAAATATGATTACGATTTAAGTTAAATTTTTAGCACAAATGCTATACACTAATTGAAAGCCTAGTAAATTATAAGTTAAAATCTTCCGGAAACAACTTCAACAAATTTTGAAAGCTATAGAGCAAACCTTTAGGGGAACAATAACTGTGTTTAAATTGTTGCTTGACTTGGCTATGTAACCAAGTTGCTATGGTATTGCCTAAATCTGAATTAGGATTTATTTTTCCAAATTCAACCGTTTCGCCTTTGGTTTTTAAAATAGCCAATGCTTCCTGATACAATGCCAATAATGCTTGTGGCTTTAGGCGGAATAAATTGTACAAATGAAAAAGATCAAATACAAGAAAATACATTTGTTGCTGGCCTGCTTTACTCAAGCCACCATTGCTTTGTAAAAATGGGGTTAAACTACCCGGTTCCAATCCTACTGCAGCCACCATACCCTTAAATGGTTGAATGGTTTTTAATTTAATTAAGTCAGGGGTTGCGATAAAACTGCCTTCAAACTGTTCATTCAAGTAACTCAGATGCAATTTACCTTTTACTTTTAAGGCAGTACTTGATTCTACAAATAATTGCAAGTCATTAGAAGCACCGGTATTGACTTTACTACTATTAGCCTTAATAGGCTTATTCGCTTGTTTTTCTATATTTTGATTCGATACAGCCATGGCATGATTAATTTTAATTCACTCGTTAAATCAAACCAAGAAAAAGGATAAAGGAGATTACGTTTTGAGTTTGACAGTAAGTCCTCATCGATTTTACCACCGCGGAGTTCGACTCTCTCGGTTGGCAGCCATTGAAGGCTTCTTGATGATGGAACAAAGATACAAATTAAATAAAAACGAACCGAATTTTATTCGGTTCGTTTTTGCAATTAACATTTAATTATAGACCTACCATTTTAAATGGCTAATGACATCGCGCATGGCCCATAGGTAAAGAAAAGGTGCACATGATATAATTAGAATCATAAAATAAAAAGAATATTTCAGTAAAAAAAAGGGGCTTTTAGGGGGGCCTTCTAAATTATAAATTCCTCGAAACAATAAAACTAAGATTAACATGTAGACAGGTAAAATTGAAAGGAAGAAGTAGAAAAAATGATACCCGTTTTTAAATATGTGTTTAGAAGAATTAGCAAACATCACATTAATCATACATATTACATAAAATAAAAAAAAAGTCTTAAAACGTAAATTTTGTATGTAGTTTTTTAAATTTTTCATATTAAGATTTTTAATTTCCATTTTTTCTTAAAATACATGCTTTATAATTCAATGCACAAACTTTTTGATCATTCATGTATAAACTTACGGCTACTATATAACCTGTTGTACCAGCTAAATAACTACCATAAAATGCTCCACCAGTTGCTCCAATTAAATTGCCAATACCTGGAACATAAGTTCCTATAGCAAATCCAGCAGTTGCACCAGTAAGCGCCCCACCAAAAAAATAAAATACATAATTTTTTATATATTGTGAATTTGCTTGAATTAGACAATTTTGATACTCAAAACAACAAGTCTCATTGCATCCAGGGCCTGATCCAGCACCACCCAAGTCTTCTATCTCATCTAATCCCACTTCTAAATTTCCAATTTGCGAATAATAATGAAACTCATTTAAGATCCAAGCTGCATTGTCTTCCCATAACCCACTACTACTTCTTTGACTGGCTTTTTCGAGTGTATTAATTTTATTTTTTATAAATGTTTTTCTTGCTTCATTCAACTGATGCATCTTTGTCTTTGAAAGCACCGTATCCTGACCAAGAAAACTTTTTCTTAATGCAGCTGAATTATTACTAATGATATTGGATGCATTTTGTAAATCAGTGAAGCTTTTAAAATGATACAATTCAATTAAATCTTTTTGAATCTCTAAGCTTGTTGGATTTTGATTGATGGCAACCAACAATCTTGAAGCTTCTTCGTTGATCTCTGATTTTGATCTTTTGTCTTTATATACGATTTGTAAATACAAAGGATCGAATCTCGCAATCGTTTCATTCAATTCGTCAAAGAGCGGAGCAGATAAAGGCGCAGTTTGATTTTGTTCTGGAGGATCATTCACTGGTCTTAGCTGTTCTTTTTTTGAACAAGCGTTTAGCAATACCAATGATAGAAAAAAAATTCCTACAAGTACTGTTGATTTTTTCATGCTATTTTATTTTTACTTACACTGAATTGTGTAAGTAGATAGCATTAAAATAAAAAATCTATGAACTGCTTTACAGCGTAAAAATACGTTCAAATAGAGCAGCTAAAAAATATATTTTATCTTAGAAAAAAGGCTAATAATCAATGCTGTCAAGCATCTTAGAATTAGAATAGAGTCTATATAATTGGGGCCTATTTCACAAAAAATACGGCGGGCACTGGTCTTTGTCCTGTAGGATCGGAAGGCTTAATGGTTTCTTTTCCATTGATTAATAAACAACTGCTACCGCCTCCATCTAAATTAATGGCTTCGACTGCGCCAAGGTCTATAAATATTTGAGCGGTCTCTGTTAATGTAGTTCCCACTGCAATATTTTTCATACGACCTTGCACTGCTAATAAAATTAAATAGCCATCTTTCGTATAACCCATTGCGGTGCGAGGATGATGATCTGCAATGGCTTTGCCTGCAAACTTTTTTTCTTCATTATTTGAAATAAATATAGCACCGTCCTTTACTAAGACTGGACCACCCCCAACTGCCCAATTTAATTTCCATTTTTTCAAATTAGTTAGTGCGTCTTCTTTTAATGATAAGGTTGCATTTTTATCTTTAATAGGCGGCATTGGATTTTGTTGGTATAACACCTTCTTGCTATTTGAATCTGTATAGGTATATGCAATATCCATCTTACCGTTTTTTTGCATGCCAAACGCCGAGGACAATACATGCGTGTAGGTTAAAGTATCTTTTCCTTTTCCATCGATGTCTTGTTTGTTCAATGCCAATAAATTACCACGATGGACTAACACATTTAAATTGGTATTATTTTTAAATTCAAAAAAAGAGGCATTCATCACAACCATTGGTTGGGCTAATCTTTCATAAAATGCAGACGGCGTTAAGCGTCTATATAAAGTCGTATCCACGCCTATTTGGAGATTGGGGTCCTTGGTATTGATGAGTACGTAATAGGCTTTAAATGCACTATCATTTAAGGTAGTAGAAGTAGATGCATATACTTGAATGGCATTGGTCTTTACATCAAAATCTGTTGACACATTTTTCCACGCTATCTGTTGCGCCATTGCAGGCATTGCTATAATGGACAAGCAAAACAAAATGGATATAAATACAGGATGTAAAATTGATTGACTGAATTTCATAGTAGATTAAATAGGCGTGTTTGGATCTAAAAATAGCACCCTAAAGTTAAGGGTTCTATTTAAAAAAGGACCCATACAAAAAGGCCTCCCAGTACTGGGAGGCCTTGTATTCAAATCTTACTAAACGGATTCGTTGACTACTTAGTTGAAAACCACATTTCTTTTGTATGGTAATCTAAAGCTGTTGCACCAATTCTTGTTAACTCATTGATGTTCCAAACATACTCAGAGTTAAATCTTGGACGCATTCTGTATACCAATTTACCTCCATTATCTGGGAATAAATCTGTAGCCGAAGGCACTGTAAAGCCTGTATATACTTGCACCCCATTTGCATCTTTGTCTGTGTAATGGTATCTACGCATGTCTACCCATGTTTCCTGAGTACCATGGCCCCAAAGCGCAATGTATTTTTGTAACATGATCATTGGTAATGTCAAACTATTAGCACTTGCAGGAACAACCGCTGTGTTTGCTAAGAAAGCATCTCTTGTAGCCGTTGTTAATAATTCTGCAGTTGGTACATTGGTATTGTAATTCGCCATCAATAAATCAAAGTGCTTTGCAATTCCATCTTTATAAGCCGCTAATGCGGTTGCTTTATCGCCTTTGATGAATGCAGCTTCTGAGCGAATAAACGCCATTTCACTCGCAGTCATTACAGGGAATGGAGCATTGTTTCTAAAGATAAAACGACAGTTTACATCTGTTGCTGGTGCAGTATTCACTGTTCCTGTAGCTTGAGATAAACCATGAAAACTTTCTGGACGATCTGCTCCAGCCATTACTGCTTGGCCTTTCACTGGTTCAACACCTTTAAAAGTACCATTGCTGTTTTTTCTTAATAAGTAAATTGCTCTTGGATCTACTACACCACTAAATGTAGGGTTTAAGCCACTCATTAAATCTGCAATAAAAGCAGATTGTCTGATTGCTGTTGGTGAAGCCACTGTTGCACCACCTAAGTTATTTCTAAAAGGTCCAAAGAAATTGTTGGTTGCACTTACTGCAGTTGCTGCAAATTTCACCAAAGCATCGTCTGAAGTTTCTTTCATTGCAAGATTCGTATAATACAATACTGAATCTGCTTTATAGATTGCTTTATTTGATAAGTGACTATGTGTTCTAGCCAATACACCATAAACAAATTTCTTCCATTTAGCTACATTGCCAGAATATAAGAAAGCGTCACCTGTTGCCAATGCCGCTTGACTTCCATTCTCGCCAGTTTTATTCAATAAATCTAAGGCTTCAAAACATAATTTTCTAGAATTCATATACACTTCTTCTTGTGTATCATACTTGAATGTAATTAAGTCTGTGTTGAAAGCGTCTTTTAAAATCACTTCACCATGATAATCGGTTAATGTTAACCAACTCCATGCGAAAATTGCTTTACCTACACCAGCAATTTCCCATTGCTTATTTTCCAATGCCCACTCAATCATTTTAACATTGTTTTGTCCAATATCATAATAGTGAGAACGCCAGAAAGACTGTGCAACGTCTGTATTGGTATAACCCATTTTATCAAAATTACTTTGCGTTCCAGCAAATGCAAAGTTTTGAACGTAAGCACCAATGTAACGAATATCATTCATTGGACCGTGTCCACCATAGTTGCCAGCCATTGAGGCTACAATCTGAGGCATTAAAGTTTCTGGTGCAACCTTCACATCATAGTTCGGGTTTTTGTAGGCTTCATCTATTTTTTTAGAACAAGCAGCCACTAATACAATCAAGGCGCTTATTGCTAAAAGATGTTTCAAATTATATTTCATTTCTATAAGTTTTTATTGATTAAAAGGATGCTCTAACTCCAAAATTAAAACTAACTGGTGTACCCATATTTCCATAGTCAAAACCAAATCCGCTCACACCACGGCTAGCAGCAGAAGTTGCTCCTACGGAAGGATCAGCACCTCTGTAGTTTGAAATAAGAATTAAATCGTTAATCGTTAAAAATACACCTAGTGTTTTAACTGTTTTAAGTACTTCTTTTGTTAAGATTTTATTTAAATTATAATTAAAAGAAATATCTCTTAATCTAAACCAGTTCACATTTTTTTCGATAAAGGCTTCTTCTGGCATTGTTGTATAATACAACTGATTCGTTGCAGGTATAATTGAAACATTGTTTGGAGTTGGTGTTGCAGTATTTTCTTTACCGTCTTTTAAAACACCTGGTACAATTCTTGCTATTTCTCTATCAGCTGTAATTGCACTTCGTCCAATCGTTGTTAAATACCTTTCTGTTGCATTAAAGATATCGCCACCTACTTTCAAATCCCATAAGAAAGAAACTCTTAAATCTTTGTAAGTGATATTGTTTAACCAACCTAATGTAAAGTCTGGGTTACGATCACCTCTTACTTTAAATGTATTGTCTAACAAAGGCAAGCCATTTGTTGGGTTGATTAAGATTTGACCAGCATCATTTCTTGCATAACCATATGAAGTGATGGTTGTTGTTGGTCCGCCGTTTGTTAAACCACCTCTAGCATTCGCATACACCCATGTATCTGAGATATAAAATTCAGGAACATTTGAAGGTAAAGAAGTGACTTTATTGCGCATTCTGTTAAAGTTAAAGCGGGTATTCCATGAGAAGTTTTTCTTGCTCACCACTAAATAATCCAAAACAACCTCCACACCTTTATTCTCATTTGAACCTACATTCAAAGTATTCAACACAAATCCTGTACCGTAACTTGCTCTAAAGTTCTCAGCAATCAAATCTGTATTCTCTGTTTTGTAGTAAGTTGCTTCTGTACTTAATCTTCCATTTAAAAACTTCAATTCTGTACCAAATTCCATTGTCTTTTGACGCTCTGGCGTTAAGTAAGGATTTGCGTTAGTGAAATCATAATAATATCCACCACCGCTACCGGTATTAAAGTTCAAGATAGATTGGTTTGCGTATGGTGCACTTGAACGCGCAGTGCTCGCTAATGATCCTCTTAATTTCCAATAGCTTGCAACTTGTTTTACAATAGGGAAGATGTCTGACATAATCACACTCACACTTCCTGCCGGGTAATCATAAGCCCTGCTTGAAGTAGGGAAGATAGAAGACTCCTCAAAACGGTGAGAATAAGTAAAGAATATTTTATTATCATAGTTCACAGCTGCCTCACCAAAATAAGCAGATTGACGATTGATATTATAATTTGGTAAACCAAATCGGTTCATATTACTATTTCTAATTCTTGTTGTTACAAGTGTATTCGCACTATCTGTTCTGCTGGCATCTGTTAAATTGTTACCAAAGATGGATGTGGTTTGTGTTTCATAATCCTGCCACATATTACCCACCATCACACGCGTATTAATTTTACCAAAGCTCTTCTTAGCTGTTGCAGTTACAGTATGATTGTAACCATAATAAGTACGGTAATAGTTTTCTAATGCACCTTTTTGAGATCTGCTTAAAAAGTTAGATGCGGAATCCCATTTGGTATAACCATTTTGTTTGTAAGTATCATAACCCACTCTACCATTGATGCTTAACCATTTTGTTGGATTGTAGTTTACAGAAAGTGTAGCAACTGTTCTGTCTACTTCGTCACGACTTCTATTGCGGTATAAGTTAAAGTAAGGATTGTCTAATTCTGCAGTTGGATCAGCACTAAATAATGCTTTTTTACCACCGCTTCCGCTTATCCAATCTGCTGCATTATTATCAACAGGCCATGATAACAAACTTAAAACATATCCTTTTACACCTCTTAATGGCTTATCGTTTGAACTCTTGATATAACTTATGCTAGGAGAAATTTCTAAAGTCTTACCAATTTTATGATTGGTAACAATACGGAAATTATATTTTCTAAAATTATTCGTTGGAACTGGAGAGTTCTCATCTATATAAGATCCAGACATACGCACGGTATGATTTCCTTTACCATACTCTAAAGAAAGGTTATGAGTATTGGAGAAACTAGTTTGAAAAAATTGGTGCAAGTTGTCATATCTTTTTGCATTTCCATCCTGCCCCTTCACATCAAAAAGTAATCTTTGTCCAAAATAAGAAAAGATATCTTGATTGACCCCGTTGGTTCCTGCATCAAAATCAGTCATCATTTCTGGGTACCTTGTATAAGTAGAAGATCTTAAGCTATTATCATAGTTCACTTTAATTTTACCATCACTTACTGTTCCTTTTTTGGTCGTGATCACAATCGCACCAGAACTTGCTTGGCTACCATAAAGCGCTGTCGCTTCTGGACCTTTTAAAACCGTTACGTTTTCAATATCATTTGGATTGATATCTGCAATACGATTGGTATAATCGTTGGATCTATTTTCAGTTGATACGTTCGCACTTGTTGGTTTAACAGCCAATCCAGTGTTTCTGCTGTTTTCATTTACAGATGAGTTGTCAATGATAACACCATCAATAATAAATAAAGGAGAGTTATCTAAAGACAAAGAGTTAAAACCTCTTAATACAATTTGAGAACTTGCTCCAGCCAATCCACTTGTAGGATTGATGGTTAAACCTGCGATACGACCTTGTAATCCGTTTACAAAGTTATTGCGTTGTGTTTCGGCAAGTTCGCTACCTTTTACTTTTTGAACTGAGTAACCTAATTCTTTAGGATTACGTTTGATATCCATTGCAGTTACAACTACTTCTTCTAGTGTATTGTCTTTGTTATTAAGACGTACATCAAATTTAGTCGTATTGCCTACTTTCACTTCTTTGGACTCAAATCCAACCAATGAAAAAACCAATACTTGATTGTTGGCAACTGAAATAGAAAATGCACCTGCATTGTCTGTAGTTGTTGCTGAATTTGTTCCTTTTACAAGAACAGAAACATTGGACAATGGTGATTTATCGTTTCCGACAACCTTACCAGTTACCAATTTTTGTTGTGCGTTTGCTATTGAAATACTTGCGAAAAGTACCAATAACAAACTCCATAAACCTTTGGTTTGCATAAATAATAATCTTTGGTGAATAATAAACTCAGGTATAACCCTTTTGTTAACGTTAAGTTAACGCTTATTAGTATTCAAAAAGAAAATATTGTCAGAAAGTTTATACTTTTTAGATTTTTAAAGACAAGTGGCTGGCGCTTAGATCAGGTCAATTAGATCAGGATCATAGCCGATCGATCAAATCCGGCTCCTTCCTTAAATTTTACATACCCCAATTGGTTCGTATAGAGCCTAGTTTGACCTATCAAAAATGGAGAAATATTGGCATGATGGTGTCCAAAAATCCAGGCATTTGGGGCTGTTTTTTGCATAAAATCGTCCAAATTTGATGCAAAACAGGCATTTATTGGGTCATTTTGGTGTTTTTTGGGATAATTCAAAAAACTGGGTACATGGTGGGAAACGACCACTTTTCGAGTGGTTTTTGATGCCATCGCAGGTGCTAAAAAATCTAGGGCTTCTTGGTGCAGCTGATTGTATACCTTGGGCGTCATTTGACCACCATTCCACTGTATCTGGTTAAAGTCTTGCACTCTTTTTGACACTATTTCGGTCAAATGAGCGGGTATATCCGACCATAAAGTCGAAAAAAAAAGCTCAATGAGACCCGTTGGGTCAGCTACTTCCTTTACAATATTATTGAGCAGCAGAACATTAGGTCGAATAGTTTCCTCAAAACTATTGGGCATTGTCGCCAAGTCTGATCCATAAAACTCATGATTACCAGGAACCCAATAGGTCATTTGAAAATGGTCGGATAAGTAATTCAAAAAATCTTGATGCTGTTCTAAGTCAGCAATTGGAAGGATATCACCAGCAAGTATTAAAATATCAGCAGTAGGCAAAAGCGGATTTTTAATCAATGCTTTTTTATTTTGCGCAAATTCTAGGTGCAAATCGGATGCGTACTGAAAATTCATGAAGCTAAAACTAAACAAAGTAATTATCTTGCGACTACAAAATATACAAAAATGAAAGAACAAAATTTTAGCAATCACGCTCAAATGGTTACAGGTTACCACTATATCACAGCGCCTGCAATTCTTGCGCTACTTGGTGGATCTATCAATTATGCATTAAAAGCAAGTCCAGAAAATAAATACCTCGCTTTCTTATTGGTGTTAACCAGCTTTATATTAATCATGCTTTTTGCTTTTGCAAGAACTTTTGCTTTAAAGGCACAGGATAGAGCCATCCGTGCAGAAGAAAATTTACGCCATTTTGTATTAACAGGAAAATTGCTTCCTTCTAGTTTAACAGTGGGTCAAGTGGTTGCATTGCGTTTTGCGCCAGATGCTGAATTTCCTGCATTAGCAGAAAAAGCTGCAACAGCCAATTTATCTGGAAAAGAAATCAAACAGTCTATTCAAAACTGGAAAGCAGATTTTTACCGCGTATAAATCAACTCCATTATAAAAGATATAAGACCCATTGCACAATGGGTCTTTTTTTTACTTAAATTTAGCTATCTAAAACAACTTTATGATCAAAAAAATTATTGCTTTATTAAGCTTCATCGTATGCACTCAATTGGGTTTTACGCAGGATATCAACAAAGAACTATCTCCACTAAAATGGAGAAGCATTGGTCCGTTTAGGGGAGGCAGGTCCAATATGGCATCAGGCGTTATCAATAATAGTGATGTGTATTATATGGGAACTACTGGTGGTGGTTTATGGAAAACAGAGAACAGCGGCATCAGTTGGAATAATATTTCTGATGGTTTTTTTAAAACGGGATCTGTAGGCGCAGTTGCTGTTGCAGAAAGTGATGCCAATATTATTTATGTGGGCATGGGCGAACACGCAGTAAGAGGTGTCATGACACATCAAGGAGATGGTGTCTATAAAAGTACGGATGCCGGCAAGACATGGAAAAAAATGGGATTAGATGCTACACAACATATTTCAAGGATTGCAATTGATCCAAAAAATCCAAACATCGTTTTTATTGCAGCACAAGGTGCCTTATATAGTAAGTCAACAGAGCGCGGAATTTTTAAATCCATAGATGGTGGAACGACATGGAAAAAAGTTTTATATGTAGATGATAAAACAGGTTGTGCAGAATTATCTATGGACATGCATAACCCATCAATTTTGTATGCTGCCATGTGGGAGCATGGTCGTTTGCCTTGGCAAGTCATCAGTGGCGGTCCTGGAAGTGGCTTGTATAAATCAACAGACGGCGGCAACAACTGGGAGAAAATGGAAAAGGGATTGCCAAAAGAAATGGGTAAAATGTCTATTGCTGTTTCAAGAGCGAATTCAGAAAAAGTTTACGCATTGATTGAAAGTGATTTTAGTAAAGATGCAGGTGGTTTATATGTGTCTGATGATGCGGGTGCCAACTGGTCACAAATTAATAAAAGCCATCGCTTGATTCAGCGCGCATGGTATTACATTGAACTATTTCCAGATCCTACCAACGAAAATACCGTGTATGTAATGAGTGCCCCTTCTTTAAAATCAATTGATGGCGGTAAAACTTTTACAGACTTTGCGCGCACACATGGTGATTACCATGATTTATGGATTCATCCTAGCAATGGTAAAAACATGGTGATGGCCGATGATGGTGGTGCTGCTATAACACATGATGGTGGTAAGTCTTGGAGCAGTTTGAATAATTTGCCTACTGGACAATTTTATAGAATCAATGTAGATAACGAAGTGCCTTATAATATTTATGGTGGCCAACAAGACAACACTTCGGTTAAAATTGCAAGTCGTGCAATTGGTACTGGCGGCATAGATGAAAGAAGTTGGTCTGCATCTGCAGGAGGGGAGAGCGCTTTCTTGGCATTTGATCCAAACAATCCAAGGTATGTTTTAGGCGGTTCTTATCAAGGCACGATTGAAGTGTTAGATACAAAAACAAAAGGTAGTACCAATATCATGGCTGCTCCAATTCAATATTTAGGAAGAGATGCAAAAGATATTAAGTATCGATACAACTGGAATGCGCCAATCATTTGGAGTCAACATGAACCCAATACTTATTATCATGGATCACAATATTTATTGAAAACTTCGGACATGGGTAAAACATGGAAAGAAGTCTCTCCTGATTTAACACGCAACGAAAAATCAAAACAAGGCAAACCTGGTGTGCCCTATACCAACGAAGCCGTAGGTGCAGAAAATTATGGCACACTAGCCTATGTGATGGAATCAATGCATGAGAAGGGTGTGATCTATACAGGTAGCGATGATGGTTATGTTTACTTAACAAAAGACGGAGGTGCAAGTTGGAAAAATATTACTCCTGCTGGTTTGGCAGAATGCTTGATTAATTCAATAGAAGTGTCGCCACACGACAAGGCAACAGTGTATATTGCAACCACAAGGTATAAGTTCAACGACCACACACCTGGTTTATATAAATCCACTGACTATGGCACTACTTGGACTAAAATAAATACGGGTATTGCAAACAATGCATTTACGAGAGTAGTGCGTGAGGACAATGTCATTAAAGATTTATTATTTGCAGGTACTGAATTAGGATTGTATTTATCTAACAATGGTGGTAAAAGCTGGAATCTATTCCAATTAAATTTACCTATCGCGCCAATTACAGATTTACGTGTGCACCAAAATAATTTAATAGCTTCAACTTCGGGTAGGGCCTTTTGGATTTTAGATGATTTAAATTTAATTCGAGCATACAAAGCGGACTCAACGAATGTAAAAATATACACCCCTGATGCTACATTAACAGTCATGGGATCTAGCGAGTTGGATGACAATGACGCAGACTTTACAGGTGCTAAATCAAAAGCCGGGGTCAATCCTGCAACAGGAATGGTGCTATATTATCAGTTACCTAGTATCGCAGATTCAGTGGAACTGAGTATGGAAATTAGTGATGCTTCTGGTAAATTAGTAAGACGCTTTAGTTCAAAGGCGGACGAAAACTATAAGCGTTATGACGGCGCACCAAGAAGAGAGCCAACATTAAGTAAGGACAAAGGATTGAATCGTTTTGTTTGGAACCTACGCCACGCAACAACTACTGCTATACCAAATGTATATATTGAAAGTAGCTTTAGTGGCCACAAAGCCATCCCAGGAAATTATACCATTCGATTGATGGCTGGAAACAAAGTTGTAGGAACTACAACAGGTGTGATTGAAGCCAATCCAAACTTTACCACTACAGCAAGCGAATACCAACAATATGATGGTGTAATGCGTTTGATGGAAAATACAGTAACCGAAATGCACCAAATGGTCAATCAACTAAAAGACAATAGTAGTCATGTTGAAGCATTGCTTAAAAAATTAAAGTCTGACGCTAATTATAGCGGTGCACAATATGCAAGCTTAAAACAAAATGCTGCTGCCTTGATTGCAAATTTAAAAGCATGGGACGAAGACATGATTCAAAGAAAATCTACGGCATATGATGATGTGGAAAATTTTCCAAATAAATTCACAGCCAACTATATGTTCTTAATGAATCAAACAGAGAGTGATATTCCTCAAGTGAATCAACCGAATTTAGATTTATTAAAAGAATACACTGCTGAATGGGAAAAGTTAAAAGCAAGAGGACTAAAATTAAAAAATGAAGCTATTCCTGCATTCAACAAACAATTGTGGGATTTAGGATTGGGTGCTATCTGGTAGACCAAATTAGATTTATAATCAAGACGCAATTCAAAAGAGCTTAGTTGTCGGCATTTAAAATGCTAGGCCTAGTATCTTTTGGGTTGCGTTTTTCGTATTGCTTCACCTGGTTGATCAATTTTGGTTGATATTTTCTAGGACGTTTTAAATCATATTGATAAAACGCATTTCCAATTTGATTTAAAAAAGGAAAGCCGACTGTTGCTTCGTCATATTTTGAATCATTCACAACGCCGTCACTATTCACATATACCGTAGCGGAAAGCATGTAGTCGATATTGTTTTTGGTATCCAACACATAAGACACATCTGTTAAGAAACCATAAGCCCATCCCACTTTATTGAATACCCTAATATGCTTAGGCATCTTATGAGTACTGTCTTGAAAAAAGAATTTGACATAACTATCATAAAAATGTACGCTGTCATATTTAGGATAATTGGTCTCCGATGGATACTGAGATAAATATTGTAATAAAAATAATCTGTCTGCTTCGGCTATATTGAATCTATTTTGTTTTGGAACGGAGGCAGGAAATATAACCGACTGCAACATTTTTTGCATATCCATTAATGAAATATTATTATGGCGCGTGAAATCAAAAGGGGCATTCACTACTTCATCCTTGCTATTCCAGTGCGCATCACCAATTAAAATAGGCGCTCCAAATTGAAAGCTGTCTGTATTGTATTGTGGGGCGAGCTTTAAAATTGGTACACCTTTTTCATCGACAAAATTAATGCCATTGGTATGCCTATTTTGGTCTTCTGTAAAACCCATAAACTGTCTTGTTATTTTTGAACTGCTATACCCTTTTTCAAGTAGTTTTTTGTTTGTTGGGCCCTGACCCATGAATTGGTATAATCGATTGTAGGGATCGTTCTCGGAAATCAAAAACGCACGCTTAATAAAATGCGCGATCGATGGCTTTTGATTTTGTGCACTTAAATCTGCAACCATGGACACTTGTCTTTGATAGTTGCTATCATATTGCATGCTAGTAAATTTGTTGACACCAGGTTGTTTCAATTCATTTAATTTTTCCATCGCTAAAAATGCAAGGGGCATTTTAACCATCGAAGCTGGATTAAAATAATGATCCGCATCCGCATATAATGTATGATTCGTAAAATGAGGAACGCCATTTTGATCTCTATCAATCTGTGTATAGACCAATTGGTATCGATACGTTTTTGGACTAGCTAGTACTTTTTTAGTAACGCTATCTTGAATGGTAAGCAAAATGGCATTGAATGGTGCAGGTAACTGCGCATTGATTGGACTCAAATTTACCAAAAGCAATATGCTTAAAAATAGTAGGCTTTTTTTCATGATTGACAAGATTGATGTATTGCAAATAAAATATATTATATTCACTAAAACATAATTATGGACAATAATATACTTTTTGGTATCTGGGTCGTATCGGCCATTTACTGTGTGTACAAACTCTTTAAGCGATCTAAAAACATCTCCCTAGATGGTGTCATAGGTTATTCACCAGGTTTAGAAGTGGTGATGGTCATTCTATTGGGTCCATTATTGGCCATTATTGACATCTCATTAACTTGGATCAGAATCTACAAAGAAGCCGAAGAAGCTAGAAGAAGATCAAAGCAATAAACATAAAATCAATAAAAAGCCCTCAATATCTATTGAGGGCTTTTTTTATAGTCAGCAGGCTTTCTATTTTTTAAATTCTACAATATCTGCAGTTACGTTTACAGTTAATCTTCTATATAATGTTCCTAAGATTAATGTATTTTTATAATCTACAGCCACATTTGCCAATGCTTGATTTGCTTTCAAAGGATGTGCTTTTAACATATCTACTCTTGCCTCGTCAGCCATTTTTTGCTTTGCCATACCACCAATTCCTAAAATATAAACAGCACTTGAAGATCCGCTAACACCTTTTTGAACATAATCAAAATTCGCACTGCTCAAAGCTGCTGATCCAGAAAGTGATCCTGCATGAAATGCCATACAAGAGTTAAACAATACAGCAATCATTCCTAAACTTAATATTTTTTTCATTTTTTTGAATTTGTCGCCTACTCTAAATCAGTTTTCAGCTACCCTGTTTAATTTGATTGATATTACCACCAAGATCTTACTACGCGAGTATTATATACAACCTTAGGTTGATTTTTTCCATATGCAACACCAATATCACGTGCTGCAGAAATGGCTCTTTTCTTGAGTTCAACATCATCAGATTGTTTTTTTAACTCAAGCTTCCATTCTCTACCATCTTTTTCTTTTGCCCAAGCTTTAACTTCTGTGGCAATTTTTTGAGCTTCATCATTGCATTTAGAATCCGCAGCGATTTCAGATAAATACATGCTTGTTGTCTCAATATCCTTAGAAGCCCAAGCCCCTTTTGCCTTACCTAAAGAAACAGAACATCGATGGTCTGCTATTTTAGCTAATAAGGCTTTAATTTCTGCATAACATTTCATTTCTGGTGTATAAAATGAAATATATTTTGCGGCCTCATCCCACTGATCAGTTGCAATTAAAGAATTAGCTAATGATATATTTTTCTGACATTCATTCTCCATTTTATCGTTATATATCTTAACGCTTAAATCCATTGATTTATCATAACATGACTTACACACCTCAGGAACTTCAGCTAAATTATAGAGTGCATTATCATACTCTTTTTGATTAGCAAGAGTTGTAGCTTGTTTTAATATAAAATCACATTTTGAATTGTAATATTCTATAATTTTATTTTTACCTAATTCGATAAATGTTTGAATTTTCTTATCTGATGGTTTAATTTTTTTTAACGCATCTATATATGCTTTGGTTTCATTGTCACCAATAGATTGGTAGGTAATAGACTCCGTAGAAAAAACTGTTCCATCAATTGCGTCTGCAATGACAAAGCTTACTTCTAATTCAAGTACTATTTGATCAGGTGGGCCAACTACAATATTTTTTGACAACTCATTTACTTTACCGCTAATTACGAAACGTTGAAACATGCCTGATCCGCCTAAGCCATTTGCAGAAGTAATTGCGTTAAGCCTAGTTTCAAATATTTTAAATGCTGCAGGCTTGATATTCCCATCTTCGGGAATATATGTATTCAAAACAATTCTTCCAGCATCATCAGTTTTATTTAATGTGTTTTGAGCATAGATGGTTGAGGCAAAAAATAGAAATACAATTATTGCAATATATTTTTTCATGTTTATTTTTTTAATCACTTATGCCAATATAAATAGTAGCCATACCTAAGCCTCTTGACTCAATTGTACTGCTAATTCCATATTTAGATTTTAAATGTTTTTTAAGATCATCCAAAAATGTTTCTGTATTGACTGCAGACGGCTTAGCTGTTTTAGACAATTTATTTACTTTGGTTAATGGAATTCTTAAATCTTTCAATACCATTGCGGTCTTTGAAGAGCTTGTAACGTTAGGCTCTGATTTAGCATTATCGGTAAACCATGCGTTTATGATTTCCTTTAAAGAATATTCTTCACCATCTACAGGATAGAGTTTATCTAAATTACCGTCAAATCCATTTGACACTGCAACTTCTACCTGAACGTTTCTACCACTAGCTTGCATTTTGTCAAAATAAACTTGAAACAAGCTTGTAAAGCCATCCATTTTATCATTAACCGATTGAACAATTAATTCACTGATGTCAGCAGATCTTGATGGTGGACCAGTTCCTTGGGCAACTGATACCGGCTGTGATGTATAAGTATCTGTTGCATCTAGTATATACTCAAGTTTAAAATCTGGAAGCTGAGGTATAACTTTCCAATATGCAGATATTTTTATATCCGCTTTTGCAACATTTAGTATTTTATCCAACATACTAGTCTGACGCTCGTTTTCAGAATACTGTTTTACCAGTTTATCTTGTTTAATTTGATCAATTATACTTTTTAAAGCAACAGGAACATAATCTCTTTTAATTAATAGTTTTGTAATTGCAGCATTTGCAGTTAAGAATTCAGGATCAAGTATTGCTTTTTCATAATCTGTCGTTTCTGTAAAACCCCCGTTCTGATCATCCGTTTTTTTAATATACCCTTTTTGTTTTGCCCAGGTATCGCTTGGATAAATCATAATTTGTGGTCTAACAACATTTGCATCAAGTTTTGCAAATTTTTCAATAATACCATCCGCTTCGAGTTGTGCTCTAAGCGCAGGAATATCAACCTGAGCTGTCATATTAACCCTAAATTCATTTTTAGTCACTTGGTCTACCATGTCAGGTCTTCCCGTTGGTAAACGTACAAATTTTGAAAATGGACCTCCGTCAGCAAAAAATTCGTCAAAATATTCACGCTTTTGTTCAAAAAGGTTTGGATTAGATGATAATGCAGGCTTTGTCTCACAGCCAACTGTATTACCAAAAACGCCTTTAAAAATAATACCATGTACGGCATTTTTTTTAGACTGATTGATAGACAATTTATCGTCTCTTAAATAGGAAACAACGTCTAATAAATATGTGTTGTCAGCGCCTCCTGTACCTTTGCAATTAATTTCATATCGCCACTCTTCGGTGGCGATATTTGCTTTTTTTTGATCTCTTGCACTTTGTGAAAAAGCTGAAATTAATATTGTATTAAATAAAAAATATAGAACAATTTTTTTCATGGTAAATTCATTTATTATTTAATATATCTAACATAAAACCATTCTCTAGCATCCTTGTTTTTCCCCTTGAAATAGGTTTGCTCTATTTCTTGTTTAGGTGCTCCATAGTCGTTGTCCCATATTTTGTTTTTATCAACAGTAATTACGTCAATTCTATTATATTGACCATTTTTGATTTCTAAGATTTCAAACTTCTCTCCACCCTCTAATCCTTCTTTTGTTCCTAATTTTGCCGAAAATGGATCAACACTAGATAATTGATAAAGCGGCTTAAATACTTCGTATTCTCTTTGAAGTTTAGTAAATACTTTATTAATATTTCTAATTGTAGATGTTTCTATTATTTGATCTTCGGTTCTTTCTGTTTCTCCTTTTTTTAATGAGAATGTAACTAAAGAGGTAGCCTTTTCTTGACCAACAAACTCTAATGGGAAATCAATCTTATTGAATAAATTCATATCTAATGCGGAATTCATTCCTCCTGTAGACTTTAATGCAGTCTTAAACTCGGCATATTTTTCATCATTCCAAGCTAGTCTATATAACCAAGCAGTTGTCCAAACCGAATAACCCTCTGCTGTTTTTTCATAAATTTTATCTGCTGCTTTAATTGCAATATCTTTCATCATTCCACTTAATCTGTTTGCTTGACTATAAGCTACTTGTCTTATTGCCTCTGCTGGAATTGCATTAGAAACAAAATTTAATTTTGTAAAAACAACGAAAGTATTTTTTACTAAATTTTCTGCTAGCTTATCTTTTTCTGTTTGAGATAGCGCAGAAGATTCCATTCTTTTTTTATCTTCTTCAGACAAACTGGCTTCCCCTCTTTTATTAAATAATTCAAAAGAGTAAGATCCATCTGGATTGATAGAAAACCACTTTTCTACAAGTTTTTTACCAACGCTTTGTTCTTTGATAAATTTGTCTAATTCATATTTTACTTGAGTGTTGTTTTCAAGAATACCTGCAGTTGAAGCTGAAATCATTGAGTTCAATCCCTTTCCAAGCTCAGATTCGCTAATACCTAAAGCGGACTTTTCTTCATCAGTGAGCTTAAAATTATTTAAGTTAATAATATTTAGTCCGATATCGTGTTGGTCATAATTTGGCGGGAATTTATACTTCATATATGCTTCGTTCACCTTATTAGCATTGTCAAAGTTTAAGTTCTCAATATTAATGATATGCAAAGAGCTACGTTGGTAGCCTTCTTTTTTATCTTGTGCATTTAATTGAGCTACAATAATCGTCATTAAAAATATTCTTAGAATACGTTTCATTTGAATAGAATTTGATTTTGGTAAAAGTTTGTTTAATACAAAATGACGCAACTTAATTAGATCGCGTCTTTTTTTTAAAAATTTGATCCTGTTGTTGGAATTTTAAGGACTTTCTCAAGCTGGTAACTTGGCATCGCTTTTAATTGATCCAATGTAAAACCAGTCTCTCCAACAAATCCAGAGGCTTTAACACCTCCAGGAATAATAACATAACGGAAACTATAATCTGCCAATAAGTTTAATGAACTGTTTATTCCGTTTGCTGCAACATTATTACCATCGTAAACCCAATAATAGGTGAATTTGCCAGTTTGTGGTATATAGTTTACCTGAACATTAGATTGATTGTAATCATAAATAAATGGCAATTGGGTAAAAAATTGTTGTGCTGTTGCAGGCTTATATGCCATATAACACATAATTACGCCATTAGAAACATGGGTTGCGGTTAATGATGGGGCTAATTTAATAGCTCTAGATACGTTGTAGTCAACAAACAATAAAGTGTCTTTCCAATTTGAAGCTGCAAAAGCAAACCAATCTGAATAGATCACATTCGCTGATCCTGCAGGACCTGTTGCCCCTGTGGCACCCGGAGCACCCGGAGTTCCAGGAGCGCCGTTTGCACCAGCGGGCCCTGTTGCACCAGCGGGCCCTGTTGCACCAGCGGGTCCTTCTTTTACGCATCCAATTGTAGTCATGATTGTGAATAATACACAAATCATTGAAATTTTACCAAATAATTTCATAAAATATTGATTTTTAGTGATTTATAAAATAATGGCATTGTTAGCTCATTATTTTAGTATAAAATAAAATATTCTGAAATTCTGGATTTAATCTAAACTAGGTATGAAAATATCGTTGCATTGTATTGCAACGATATTATAGTTTATTAAACGAACCTTATATATTAAAATATCTAAATTTGAATTATTCGATTTCTAAGAAAATTAGATTATGAGTTTTAATAATACAAAAACCTTGAAATACATTAAAAACTACTTTTGGTTAGTATTCCTGTTTTCAATTAACACAATTAACGGGCAGGTAATCTCTAAATTAAGGGGAGAAATAAGGTCAATAGGATTGATAAAAGAGAGCCCCTATGATATAATATTGCTTTTTTGTGATAATTATTACGTAAAATATAATGTGACCGAAAACTTAATAAAAGATAGCATTCCATATATCAATGCAGATAGTAGCTTTAAAATTTCCAACATTATTACCGACTTTGAACAGATTTCAATTAAAGAAAAGGTCTATTTTTTAGAAAATACAGGAGGAGGAGTGATAGAATTTATAAATGGGAAGTTTACTCGGGTAGATAAATCCTATTCCCATAGGCTAACCTTTGGATCAACAAAATTCAACTATAATAACATCTTATACCAATATGGAGGTTATGGATTTTTTTCTAATCGTGATTTTTTTACATTTTTTGATCCTGAAACAAATGAATGGGAAGTGTTATCACCAATTTTTGGTCAGGATGTCCCAAACGGAACTAGTTCTAGCACTGGAATAAGATTTAAAGACAAGTTATTTCTTTTCAATGGGTATACAGTAAACAAACTTGACAAAAAGAAGTTTGATCCCTTTAATGAATTATGGTCCTTCGACTTAAAAAATAAAAAGTGGGAAAAAATGGGGCAAATAGCAACAGAAGATCTTACACGAAATGCAATTGTTTTTGATTCTTCTGCCTTAATAATTGATACAAGGGGGAATATTCAAATTATAAACCCATTTATAAATAAAATTTATAAATATAAGGGTACTCCTTTGATTGAAAAACTTTCAGAAAGGTTTACTCCAATTTATCTTAATGGTAATTTATATTGTATAACTAAAGATATAAATAATGATCTTGACGAATTAAGGATAATTAATTTAGATAAAATAAAAGGTGATTTAATATCAGAAACAATATTTTATAAAAAAATAAATTCAAGTTTAATTAATATTATATTTATTTCCATATCAATAATTGCTTTATTTTCTTTTCTTTTACTATTAATTTTTGGTAGAATTAGAAAAAGCGGAAACATAAAAATTGAAAATAATTTCGTTTATTTTAAAAAAATAAAACTAGAACTAGACCCTGTAGATTTTGATATAATTGAACTATTACTTAAAAATCCAGAGGGTATAGATGGTGGCGAGATATTAAATATTACTGAGAAAAAGGGTTTAAATTATAGTCATAACATTAGACAAAGAAATATTATAATCAAAAATATAAATCTATATTTTAGGGCAAAGGTGAACATTAACTATGATGTAATCATATCAAATAAATCTAGCTATGACCAAAGAATGAGAACTTTTATTCTTGTTAATTAAAAGTTTTTGTATTCCTTTTACATCCCCGGATGATACTGTCTTACTGCTTTTTGAAGTACTTCGGTTTTATCTAAAGTCATTCTTTTAAGTTGTTGCGCTTGATACATTGCTCTTTGGTCGTTATAATGTGCATCTCCCTCATGAAAACTTGCTCCAAAAGTATTGACGGTTTCTATCAAAGGCAATCCGCCATTTTTAGGGAATCTTACAAAATTAATATACGCGTCTCCGCTATTCATTTTTCTTTTGTCTTTTCCAAAAGGCTCGGACATCACTGCGGCTAATACATCTGGCATGCCGCCCTGTGGCCAATTTTCTTTTCCTCTAACCAATTTTTGCACATCCCCTAATGTTAAATCTGTGCGGCCATAATTGCTTTGTAAAAAGTCATAAATCATTTGATACACTTTCACTGCTTCGGCGATAGTTAAGTTGTCGTTCTTTCGACCTTCCATCACCACTGGTACATTGTAATACGCCAAATTATAAATCAATGCGCCTTTGCTATCTACCACTGCATTGTGGTCCCATTTTTTCAAAGTGGTGATGATAGAAGCTAGTTGAGGATATTTATTTTCATCTACCATAAACATTGAATCTGCTGAAAATCCATATGGAAACAAAATTGGATTCGGTAATTGACGATCAAACTTAATACGCTTAATGTCTTCGTAGCTAATTTTATCTAATTGATCGATTAAGTCTTTGGCGCGTCTACTTCTATTATCATGATAGGTTTCATAGCCATCATTCACATCGAAATTTTTTGGATTCAAATTGTCTGATTCACTACTTGCTAAAAAAGGTGAGTGATTGGCATTGAATAAATAACCACTTTTAGGATTTAACATTTGTGGTAAAGCACTTAATGGCTTAAATGTATTCCACAAAGTAGCCTTTGTATTTCCAGGCAATGTACTGCTCCAATGATAACTTGTATCTGGATTTCGATAAGGCATTTTACCATTAGAAATATAAAAAATATTATCTGCTTTATCTGCATACATGATATTGAACATAGGCAAATGATTTTGCTCTAATGCGCCTTTAAATTCTTTAAAATTAGTTGACTTGTTCATGGCATACCATTGCTGCAATGCACCTGCATCCATTAATGCTGGTAATCGCATTGAAAAGTAATCGCCTTTAGGTGTGGCCACTGTTGGACCATAGATAGACTGGTAAACGTTTTTATAAATTGGAAAAGGAATGCCTTTGATACTTAATTTAATTTTTCGCTTTTCTAATTTCAACCAATTGCCATCCACTTTATATTCACCCGGATGCGCCTTGCTGGTTTCTAATTGATAGATGTCTATTTTATCTTGAAAATTAACCGTATGTGCCCAAGCTAAATTTGGCGTCACACCATGAAAAATTAATGGCGCCCCTGGAAACAAACCACCTAGTATGTTCCAGCCTTCTTCACTTTGTACATGCGCTTCATAAAATGCAGTAGGCCCTTCGATAGGCTGATGCGCATTGATCACTAGCATGGTTTCGTTTGATGCAGATTTAGTAGCATTGATCGCAAATGCATTGCTACCTTCTCCTGTGAAGCCTTCTAGTTTTGGAATAGTGCCATTTAAAATTTTTGGCAAGGCTTTGTCTACGCCGCAAAATATCGCTACCGAAAATGCAGCAGAGGCTAAATATTCTTCGATCGTAATTGGGAAGACATGTTTATTCAACACTTGATCAGGATGTGCTTTGGCATAAGCTTCTAATCCCAATAAATAGCCTTTTACCAATTGTATAAACTTAGGATCAAACTGATTCATCTGTGCTTGAACGGTTGCTTTTGTATTTAATAAACCAAAAACAAAATCTATCGGTGCTCCTTTTTTTCCTAAATGTGTGGCTACTTTCCCTTTACCTGTTAAGATTAACATTTGCATTGTTTCAAAATCATCTTCTGCATGTGCCCATGCAAGGCCGTATGCAACTTCGGGATCGGTTGGTGCAAAAATATGGGGCACACCAAAACTATCTCTGGCAATATTAATCTGCTCGGTGCGAATCATTGGAGGGTTAGCGTACTGAGCAGAAGCAAATTGTACCATTATGGTACAAAGGACAAATAAAAATAAGCGCATGGTAAATTGAATTAATAAGATTAAAAAACCCCCAACTTTCGTTGAGGGCTGATAAATGATTGTGGCACCACCCGGGCTCGAACCGGGGACACAAGGATTTTCAGTCCTTTGCTCTACCAACTGAGCTACAGCGCCATCGGAAGTAAATCCATCCGTTCAAATTGCTTTGTTCGGGGAGCAAATATAGGTTAGCCCGCTTTAAATAGCAAAAAATTGGGCTTCTTTATTGAAAATGGGGGTGTTGCGCTTTCAAAAATTAATACTCACAGTTTTTTGGTGTTCTTGCAAAAGGAATGACATCTCTAATATTGGTCATCCCTGTAACAAACTGCACCATACGCTCAAATCCTAATCCAAATCCGGCGTGAGGCACCGTACCAAAACGTCTTGTATCTAAATAATAGCTCATCTCGGCTAAAGGAATATGCATCTCGTTCATTCTAGCTTCCAACTTATCCAATCTTTCTTCTCTTTGTGACCCGCCCACAATTTCTCCAATGCCCGGTGCTAAAATATCCATTGCTGCCACCGTTTCTTTACCGGCCTCACAACCATCATCCATGCGCATATAAAACGCCTTGATGACTGCAGGATAGTTGGTTACAATCACTGGTTTTTTAAAATGCTGCTCTACCAAAAATCTTTCGTGTTCACTTTGTAAGTCAATGCCCCATTTTACATCGTAAGAGAATTTCTTTTTCTTATAGTGATTGCTATTTAATAAAATATCAATGGCTTCGGTATAGGTAAT